>OBLU010000437.1_pt1 | contig 39395 bp, 36 predicted proteins | sample 1518681 | NCBI WGS metagenome assembly OBLU01 (sample SAMEA3539304, study PRJEB22396) | soil metagenome | biome: tundra; feature: field; material: soil | place: USA | collected 2010-05 | depth 0.15 m
TCTTCCGATCGCTTCAGTTTCTAGCAGCTAGCTCTCAGCGTTTGTTACTTCCCGATGACGTCTATAGGAACCTTGATGGTCTTCGGAGGCATGCACGCGCTCTTGTCGCAAGCCTGATAATGCAGCTTGGCTTCGACCAGATGATCTCCTGCCGTGGCCACGAGACGTGTCTGAATCGTGAACTCGCCGGTATACACGTTCAGCTTGGTCTGAGGATCGAGGGGCAGGGTGAAATTGATCCCCGCCGGATACGTCGCCGTCTTAAGGCGAACGCCTGATTCGGAGGGAACCGAGAATTCAGTCGGGATGAGATAGTTCTCGCTGGGCGTGTGCGAGTTGATGTGAAGGCCGTCCGCGATGCGAAAGTGAAGCGCGACCGCCGTCGTTTTGCCGGAAGGAATGGTCACCTGCTCGGGGTAGAGGTATTCCACGGCTTCAACTTTGGCCAGTGAGCGTCCCGGTGAGTCCGATACCGGAGACTGACTGAGACCGGCGAGGCAAACAAATCCCGCAAACAGAACTGCCCCGATCGTGTATCGAGTTGCGGCCATTGCGATCGATCTCGCGTTTCTGGCTGTTTCGATTTTGACGCTCTTGCCGATCCGTTCCGTCAGGTCAGCCATGGATCACTTCCCGGTCCCGAGTGCTTTACGGATGTTGGACTCAATGTCGTCCTTCGACGTAAGGCCGAGTTGCGCTGCCACCACAGTGCCGTTGCGATCGATGAAGAAAGATGTTGGCATTGAATCGAGCCCGCCGTAGGAGTTGCTGATGCTATCTCCATCCATGAGCATGGGGTAAGGCACCTTCTCGAGCTGCACGAATTTCTGAATGGCGGTTTTGTCGCGCGCCCAGCCTTCCTTGTCATCCTGCTTGAGGTCGTCGCCTTCCGTGGAGACACCAAGAACTTCAAACCCCTGAGCCGCATATTGATTGCGCAGTTCAACCAGCCACGGAGTCTCAAGTTTGCAGGGGGCGCACCAGGTGGCCCAGAAATTCAACAGAACGGCTTTGCCTTTGAAGCTGGAGGGGGAGACCTTCTTGCCGCTCAAATCCTGCAGAGCAAAGTCAGGGGCGGATTTACCGACTAAAGGCGAACGATACTGAGGCGAGTCCCCGGCAGCGGCGACGACCAACTCTCCCTTGGCGGCATTGGCCAGCAGCTTTTCGGCAGCCTGCTTGCGGTATTCCCAATTCGCCCAGCCCGCCCAGGCGAAGATGGCTAGAATTACGAGGACTGCGCCGAGAACCAGGGTATTGCGCTTCATGGGAAGAGAACCTCTCTCTTATTGTACGAAAGCCCTGGCGGCCGCAGCCAGCGGGACTTAGCGGAACAAAAACAAGGCTTCCAAAAGAATGCTCCTACGATTCTGAACGCTGGATGAATGAGTGAGAGGAAGCCGCCGCAGAGTTTGTCAGCGGCGGTTCGGCGGTTTGAGTGGTCTGGAGAACCAACCGGTTTTGACCGAAGCTGATACCATCGGAAGCCGATGAATCAAAAGCAGGATGACGATTGTCTGCGACCGGCGGCGCTGGTGCGCACCGAAGCTGCAGCGCTAGAAGCTTTGGCCACGCGGCTGGAAGGGCCGATGGGTGCAGATTTCGACCGTGCGGTGGATTTGATTTTGCGCTGCGGCGAGGGCAACGGCCGAGTTGTGGTCACGGGGATGGGCAAAAGCGGCATCATTGCGCAGAAGATTGCCGCGACGCTCAGTTCCACTGGCTCTCCGGCTTTGTTTCTGCACCCGGCAGAAGCGGTGCATGGGGACCTGGGTGTGTTGATGCCCGGCGACGTGGTCGTAGCGCTCTCGGCGAGCGGAGAGACTGAAGAAATTTTGCGCCTGCTGGCGACACTCAAGCGCAAGGGCGATGCGCTGGTTACCTTCTGTTGCAACCTGACTTCGACCCTCGCCCAGGCAAGCGATGTGGCGCTGGATTGCGGCGTGGAGCGCGAGGCCTGCGGGCTCAATCTTGCGCCCACAGCTTCTACTACTTCCATGCTGGCATTGGGCGACGCGCTGGCGGTGGCCGTGAGTCTGCGCAAGGGCTTCAAGGCAGAGGACTTTGCGGAATTGCACCCCGGCGGCAAGTTGGGCAAGAAGCTCGCCAAGGTGCGCGACCTGATGCACGGTGGGGACGCAGTGCCAGTGGTCGCTGCCTCAACGCCCATGGCTGATGTGATTTACGAAATGTCGTCAAAGAAGCTGGGGATGACGACGGTGCAGCAAGATTGTCGGCTGCTGGGCGTGATCAGCGACGGCGATCTGCGCCGCCTGTTGGAGCGCGAGGGCGGCGCCGCACTGAGTCGCACCGCCGGTCAGGCCATGAACGCGCACCCCCGAACCATTGCGGGAACGGAACTTGCCGCACGGGCTCTCGCGATTCTCGAAGAGCGGAAGATTACTTCCCTGGTTGTGACGGACGCGCAGGGCTGTGTCGAGGGCGTGGTGCACCTGCACGATTTATGGGGGTTGGAGTTGATCTAGCGCTGAGAATAGAGAATAGAGATCAAGCGTCAGCGGTCAGGGTCGCTCGCTGCGTCGCTGCTATTCATCCCATTCCCTGCTGTTCCTCACCGCACTGGAGAAGATCATGAGCAAGACCGTACTGATCACCGGCGCATCGAGCGGGTTCGGATTGCTGACCGCCGTCACGTTGGCCAAGCGCGGATGGCGGGTGATCGCCACGATGCGCCATCTCGACCGGCGCGATCGATTGGACGCCGCGGCCATCGCCACCAGCGTGTCGGAACGAATCGAAGTAAAGGCGCTCGATGTTACGAACGATGAGCAGATCTCCAGCCTCGTTTCAGAGTTGGAGGCTCGCTCATTGTCCCTCGACGCCCTGGTCAACAATGCTGGGTTTGCGATGGCGGGTTTTGCTGAAGACGTGAGCAGCGCCGAGTTGAGAAAGCAGTTCGATACAAACTTCTTTGGCACAGTGGCCGTGACCCGGGCATTTCTGCCGCAGTTTCGACGGCAGCGTTCAGGGCATATTGTCACGGTATCGTCGATTTCGGGACGCCTGGGCTATCCCGGAGTCGGCAGCTATTCCGCCTCGAAGTTTGCGCTGGAAGGATGGACGGAGACCCTTCGCTACGAGTTGAAAGCGTTGGGAATCAAGGTAGTCCTGGTAGAACCGGGGGCGTTCGCGACCGATATCTGGACACGGAACGCCGACATGGCAGTGTCCGCGCTGGATGTTGCCTCACCGAACGCAGTGCGCATGGCGGACTTCAGAAAGCGCGTCGCAACGGATAAGCGGCGAGCCGATCCCCAGGTGGTGGCCAACGTGATTGCAGCGATCCTCGAAAATCCGCAGCCGCGCTTGCGCTACCTGGTCGGAAAAGACGCAAAAATCGGCCTGACGATGCACCGTCTGTTGCCGCGTGCCCTGTTTGAACGGCTGATCCTAAAGAGCACAGGAATGGATCGGTAGCAGGCCGCGTCCCCACGCGACTTCCCGAACATTTAGAATGATCTCTGCCACAAACTGTCTTGCGCCGGGAAAACGGCGGGAAAGCACGTTCGCTCATTTCTATGCATCGCTGGTCGAAGCTCTTTGTCCCTACTCTCCGCGAGGCCCCGGCAGACGCCGAAGTGGCTAGCCACAAATTTCTGCTGCGTTCCGGCTACATCCGCCAGCTCGGCGCGGGGATTTACAACTATCTCTTTCTCGGCCAGCGATCGATGAACAAGATCATCGGCATTGTGCGGGAGGAGATGGACCAGATTGGCCAGGAGTTTTTTCTGCCGGTGATTTTGCCTCGCGAACCGTGGGTCGAGAGCGGCCGCTGGACGGGCATGGGCGACAACATGTTCCGGCTCAAGGATCGCAAGGGTGCCGAGCTGTGCCTGGGCATGACGCACGAAGAGATCATGACGACGATTGCGCGCAGCGAGTTGCGCAGTTACAAACAACTGCCGCAGATCTGGTACCAGATTCAAACCAAGTTTCGCGATGAGCCGCGGCCCAAGGCCGGGTTACTGCGCGTCCGCCAGTTCATGATGAAGGACAGCTACTCATTCGACATCGACAAGGCCGGACTGGATAAGAGCTTCGATTTACATGATGTCGTCTACCGTAAGATCTTCACGCGCTGCGGGCTGAAGTTCGTGGCAGTTGAGGCTGATTCGGGGGCGATGGGCGGTTCTCAGTCGCAGGAGTTCATGGTCTACTCCGATGCGGGCGAAGATTTGATTGCCAGTTGCCCGGTTTGCGGCTACGCAGCCAATCTGGAGAAAGCGACTTCGCGGCTGGAGCGGGTAACGGAGATGGAGACGACCGGCGACGGCATGCCGGAACTTGTACTGACACCCGGCTGCGCGGCAATTTCAGACGTGGCTGCGTTCTTCAAGATTTCGCCGGCTTCGGATATTAAGTGTGTGGCCTACATGGCGCTGAAGCGCGGAATCGTCGACAAGTCGGGCGGCACCGGAGACACGTGGCATGGAGTGGCGACGTTCCTGCGCGGCGACCACCAGGTGAACGAAACCAAATTGCTGGGGGCCGTGGGCGCGGCCGAATTGCGGACCATGCAAGCGGCGGAGCTGGAGCAATACTTCAAAGGACCGGCAGGATTTCTGGGCCCGGTGGGCTTGGAGCATGACGATAAGCCGCTCGGCAAGGGGCTCACGGTCGTCGTCGATAAGTCGCTCGAGGGTCGTAAAAACCTGGTATGCGGAGCCAACAAGCTGGATTATCACTTGCGCAATGTGGTGCCCGGTCGCGACTTTACCTGGACCCTCAGCGCCGACATTCGCAGTGTGAACGAGGGCGAAGCCTGCCCCGTCAATGAATGTGAGGGCAAGCTGGTGGTGGGCAAGGCCATCGAAGTGGGCCACATTTTCAAGCTCGGCTACAAGTATTCCGAATCGATGGGTGCGCGCGTCCTGGACGTGAATGGCAAGGAAGTAATGCCGATCATGGGCTGCTACGGCATCGGTGTTGAGCGGATTCTAACCGCGGCCATCGAACAATCCCATGACCCGAATGGATTTTGCCTGGCGGCTTCGATAGCGCCATTCACAGTCGTGGTAACCGTGACCAATGTGTCGGACGCCGCGTTACGCGAGACCGGCGAGAAGCTGGCTGCGGATCTTGAAGCGGCTGGCCTCGACGTGTTGCTGGATGACAGAGATGAGCGCGCCGGCGTCAAATTTAAAGATGCGGACCTGGTGGGTATCCCCTACCGCATCAATGTTGGTAAGAAGGCTGCCGCAGGCCAGGTGGAGCTGGTGACGCGGGCAACGGCAAAAAGTTTGGATGTTGAGTTGGCCCAGATCGTAGAGCTCGTGAAGACAAGAGTGGCGGAAGAACAGCTGCTAGCTTCTAGCCTTTAGCATCTAGCGGTTTCTCTGAGGGAGTGAACTGCGACGCAGCTGAAACTTTTGGCGGAGTAGGACGTGGTTTGAAGCCGCTGTTAACTTCTAGTTTCCGGTCCTAGGCCGCGAGCCTTCAGTTGAGCGGGAATCACGCATCAACTATTCTGTGCGGATCAGAAGAGTACGGTTGATGAGAGATTTCGCGAAGCAAGATTCGTTGGAGCACGAGAGAGCGGAAAGCTAGCAGCTAGCAGCTGGAAGCTGATTTTCAAGGAGCAGCGATGGCGCTGAAGATCAAGTTAGCGATGCCGACCGGTCAACGGGATTGGGCTGCGTTACTGCTGCGGATCGGGTTAGTTCTGATTGCTGCCGTGGCGATCACCGTCATGAGTGTTGGCGGCTACTTCTATTACAAATATGAGCACATCGTGGATGCGCGGCTGAAACAGCCGCTGTTCGCGAATACGGCAAAGATTTATGCGGAACCGCGCGAAGTTCGTCCGGGACAAAAGCTGACAGTTCACCTCATTGCCAATGAACTACGTGACGCCGGCTACTCGACGGTGGGTGGCAAGGGCAAGGATTCGCCGCTGGGTACATATTCCGAACGCGTGGACGCAATCAATGTTTATCCCGGTCCGCAGTCCTACCACGCTCCAGACGGCGCGACGATTCATGTCAATCGTGGTGTCGTCGACTCAATCACCGATGAACACGGGCAGCAATTGGCCAGCTATGAACTCGAACCGGTTCTGATCACAGGATTGAGCGAAGACGCAAACCGCACTAAGCGACGCTTAATCACTTATGACGAAATTCCGCAGAATCTTGTGCATGCGGTATTGGCCATCGAGGACCGACGTTTTTTTGAGCATAACGGTGTGAATTACTGGCGGCTGATGCAAGCCGTGGTGCGCGACGTGACCACGCGACAGAAGCAGCAGGGCGGTTCCACGCTGACGATGCAGTTGGCGCGCGGATTCTTTCTCACTCCAGAGAAACGCATTAAACGCAAGATCATCGAGATTGTCATTACGTTTCAACTTGAACATCGCTTCACCAAGAAGCAGATATTCGAAATGTATGCCAATCAAATCAATCTTGGTCAACACGGAAGCTTTTCGATTGATGGATTTGGCGAAGCCTCGCAAGCATATTTCGGGAAAGATGTGAAGCAACTGGACCTGGCCGAAAGTGCGATGCTCGCAGGCATTATTCAGCGGCCCAACTACTTCAATCCCTGGCGCCATGCAGATCGCACCATCGAGCGGCGCAACCTGGTGTTGGACTCAATGGTTGAAACGGGCTCGATCACCAAGGATGAAGCCGAACGAGCCAAGGCCGAATCGCTTCACCTCTCTACGTCGAGTGTCGATGCCAGCGAAGCACCTTATTTTGTCGACCTGGTGCACGAGCAATTGCTGCAGAAGCTCGGTGAGCGCGACATCAATCTCGAAGGATTGCGCATTTACACCACCCTCGATCCTGACCTGCAACGCGTGGCGACTTCGGCGGTTGAGTCGACCATACATGTGGTCGATGAGCAAGTAGACAAGCTGCACGCGCGGCGCAGAAAAGCGGGCGCTAAGAAGACGGAGCCAGTCAAGGTTGAGCCCTACACATATCCGCAAGTCGCCCTGGTGGCGCTCAATCCGCACACGGGCCAGGTGCTCGCGCTGGTCGGCGGACGCAGCTATGGCAGCAGCCAGTTAAATCATGCGGTGGCCAAGCGGCCTACCGGGTCCATCTTCAAGCCGTTCGTGTTTGCGACTGCCTTTAATACCGCGATTGCGGGCACGATCCTTCCCGGACAGGACAAGCCCTTCTCTGCAGTGACGATGCTGAACGATGAGCAGACCACGTACGACGAAGGAAGCACACAGGAATATACGCCTCGCAACTATAAGGATGAATACCATGGCGAAGTCACTGCCATGTTTGCGCTGGCACATTCCTTGAACAATGCCACGATCAGCCTCGGGGCCCAAGTGGGTTTCGACAACGTGGCCGCGCTGGCACGCGATGCCGGCATCAAGAATGCACGCGGCACTCCAGCGGTTTCGCTTGGCGCCTATGACGCGACGCCCCTGGACATGGCAGGCGCATACACAACTTTTGCGAATGGTGGCGTGTATCTGAGCCCATGGATGCTGGCCAGCGTGCGCACGGCTTCGGGCGACGTGATTACCGATACCACGCCCGTATCAAAGCAGGTGCTCGATCCCCGCTCTGCCTACCTGACGACGAATCTCATGGAAGGCGTCATGAATTTCGGCTATGGCTTCGAAGTGCGCCGTCGCGGATTTATGGCACCGGCCGCAGGCAAAACAGGCACCAGTCATGATGCGTGGTTTGCGGGCTTCACCAGCAACCTTCTGTGCATCGTGTGGGTAGGCAATGATGACTACACCGACGTGAAGTTATCGGGTGCGAGCGCTGCCGCGCCCATATGGGCTGAGTTCATGAAGAAGGCGGTGTTGCTGCCGCAGTATTCCGATACCCATACCTTCAAACCGCCAGTCGGTATTGAAGTGGTCAAGCTGGACAAGGTCACCAACCTGCTGAGCGACGATGTCTGCCCCGCCGGGTATGACGCTGCATTCCTCCAAGGCGCCGCACCAACAGATACTTGCGACCATCCTAACGATCACCGCAATGTTTTCCAGAAACTGTTTGGGCTGGGCGGCAAGGCTTCGAACTAGGAATTAGTTACGATTTCCTTCGACGCGCCTTCGGACATGGGTTGGCAGCGAGGACACCAATAGGTGAGCCGCGCGCCTGAGCCTTGCAGGCGGCTGAGGATAGGTTCACCACAGCGGCGGCAGGGTTCACCGCGACGTCCATAGACCCATAAGCTGGCGCTGGGATCAGCCTGCCGTGTGGTGCGCCGACCCGGGCCTGTATAGGTCACGATCATGTTGCCCGAGCCCTCAAGTATGTTGGCGCCGAGTTGCTGCCGCGCGATGCGAATTGTTTCCTGGATCTGCTGCTCGGAAAGCGTGGCAACCTTGCGAAACGGGTTGAGCTCCGCGACAAAACACACCTCCGATTTGAAGACATTTCCGACCCCCGCCAGCACGTGTTGCCTTAAGAGCACATTGCCGATTTCTTCATCGGGATAGGACTGCATGCGGCGCACAGCGGCCTCGGTATCGAATGCTTCACTGAGCAGATCATTGGGCGATCGAGGAATGCGGCGGTCGCGCGCCAGCGAACGAGCGGTATGCATTTCAGCCACAGGAACGCGAAAACCGATGGCGTGAAATTCGCTGGTCTCAATCACAATACGCATGTTGATGGCAGGCTGTTGCCAACGTTCTCCGGGACGATAGATGTGCCAGCTGCCGTTCATCAGCATGTGCGTAATCAGAGTGCCTCCCCCGGAGAAATGAATGAGTACCCATTTGCCACGCGATTCGACGTATTCGACGGTCTGCCCCCTCAGAGGCGTGTCGTCATTGAAACGTGTCAGCCAGGGAAAGGTGGAACGAAAGGCCGTCACAGTCTTCCCGCCCAATGCGCGATTGAGTGTGCGCGCAGAGCGAAAGATGGTATCGCCTTCGGGCATGGGTTATTGAAGTTCCTCGGGAATCACGTCGTGGGGAACGATCGGCAAAGGGATGCGGCGCAGGTGAAAACCGAGTGGTCCGGGATGGAAGCCGGCATCCCTGAGGAAGCGCGAGATGGGATGAGCGCCCACCGGCTGGCCGTTAACGGTAGTAATCAGGACGCCTTCATGACGATTGCCGTGCATGCGGTCCTGTCCGCGGGTACTGAGAAAATGGGCGAGACCGGAGGCGACTTGGGAGCGCTCGGGCTCCTCACCGGGAAGGAAAACCAGCAGGCTCGGATTATTGCGGCGCAACCATGCGACCAGCTGGCCATTGCGCAGGATCACTTCGGCATACGCTGCACGGGTGAGCACCCGGGGCGCTGATTCCGAATCTTCGTCGGCCACTGGAATGTCGGGCCACGGCAAAACCGACCCATACGGGTTGGCGGGATCCGTGGCCGCGAGCTGCACGAATTCGGGTCTCTCGGCTTCCGGCGCATTACGCAACTGGCGAAGCAAGTCAACCGCCGCAGGAAGCGCAAACTGGGTCGCGCCTAATCCGGCTACGAAGTAGCCGCGTCGAATGCGGCCGCTTTCTTCGAGCGCTTTCAATACATCGTAGACGGCGCTGAAGCCGCCAGGCACATTCTCGGCCGCAACCGATTCGCGCATCAGTACTCCATAGCGATTCAGCAGTTGCAACGCCAAGGCATGGCTGGCTTCCGTGGCCGAAGGCAATCCGTCAGCGGCTTGCACTGCGCGAACCGGCAGCAACGACCAGCGGCCTTGTGCGGTGGGAGGGGTAGTTCGACGCGAGCGAAACGCGCTTCCTGTTTTCGCGCCTGAAGTTGATCCATACGAAGGAATCCCGGTCAGTTGCCGCCGGTTGGAGCGAGCTGTGTCGGGCTTGGCGATGTAAGCGCGCAGTGCGTGCAGCGAGTCATTGGTGATAAGGCCGCGCCAGACCAGGCTCCATAAAGCATCGATCGATTCACCGGGATAGCCGCCGCCTGCCGCTTGGTGCAGCGGCTCGAAGAAGCTGGCGCCTGTGGACTGCAACACGGCTAGCAGTTTCTCTTCGCGTTCGGTGAACGGCTCGGAGTTTGGGCGCGGCTGGGCCAGCAGGGGCAACTTGTCGGCCAGGAAGAGCGCGATGCGACCGTCGCGTTCTCCGAGCGGCTCGATGCCGGTCCATGCTACTTCGCCAGCAGCGATCAAAGTATCGAGGCCTGCCGCCTCGTATCCGGCAATGCGCGCCGGCAAGATCGATGACTCCACAAGCGAGGCCGGCAGGGGGGCGCCTTGCAGGCTTTCAATGGCGTCGAGCAGTGCGTCCAAACGGGCGGGGCCGCTACGCCGCGGAACGAGCAGGCCCTGCCAGTGAGTGAGGAAGCGAGCCAGCGTGTGCTGCTCCACCGGCTCGACTTCCCGACGCAAACGGGCCAGAGATTTGCGGCGAATCTGGCGCAGAATTTCGGCGTCGCACCACTCGCGATGAAGGCCGCCGGGACGGAAACCGCCTTCCAATACCCTGCCGTCATGCGCGAGTTGAACCAGAACCTTTTCAATCTCGGCAGGGTCCAGCGCAAACCGCTCGGCGGGTTCGCGAACCGTGAATGGGCCGTGGGTGCGAGCATAGCGCCGGACAAGTTCAAGCACAGGATGGGCCACTGTCGCCAGCAGCGAATTGGCCAGACCGGGCGGAAGCGGAATCCCCAAAGCGTCGCGGTAGCGCGCAGCATCTTCTGCCGCGATCAGGCGGCGCTCGCTGGCAATGCGCAATTCGAGCAGCCGACGTGCGCGGACCAGGCGGTCCACTTGCTGCATCAGTTCAGGGGCGGCAACACGACGCGCCAACTCTTCTCGCGACAGATCGCCCAACTTGAGGCACAGGTCGTGAATCCCGTCAGCGGATCGCGCGCGGTAGTTCTCCGTCAGGCACTGGGCTGTCTCTTCGACCTCGGCGATCACGTCCGCGTCGAGCAATTCACGCAGGTCGGCTTCACCCAGCAACTCCCGCAGCTGGTCCTGATCAATAGTGAGGGCCTGGGCGCGCCGTTCAGCCAAAGGTGCGTCGCCATCGTAAAGGAAATTGGCCACATAGCTGAACAGGAGCGACGAGGCGAAGGGCGACGGTTTGCGCGTTTCAACCACGTGCACGCGCAGCTGGCGCTGTTCAATGGCGCGAAGCGTTTCGACCAGCGCCGGCATGTCAAAGACATCGCGCAGGCATTCGCGATAAGCCTCGAGCAGGAGGGGGAACGACGGGTAGCGGGAGGCTACGGCCAGCAGGTCGTAAGATCGCTTGCGCAACTGCCACAGCGGCGAACGGGCATCGGGACGACGGCGAGGCAGCAGCAATGCTCGTCCAGCGGCCTCGCGGAAACGACCGGCGAACAGCGCGGTCGAACCAAGCTGGCGCAGCACGAGCGCCATGACTTCGGCCGACTCGACCAGAAACCAATCCGAATCGGGGGGCTCGTCGGTGTCGGGAAAACGAAGCACGAAGCCATCGTCGCCCCAAAGCGTTTCAACTTCGGGGCCTCCCGCAGCACGAATGCGGGCGCTGACCGCCATCGCCCACGGAATGTGAATGCGACTGCCGAAGGGGGTCAGTACGCAAATGCGCCAATCGCCCAGCTCGTCGCGGCAGCGCTCGATCACGATGGTCCGGTCATCAGGAACGACGCCGGTAGCAGCTTCCTGGTCAGCCAGAAATTGGAGCAGGTTTTCGGCCGCACCGGGGTCCAGATCGTGTTCGGCCACCAGACGGGTGAGGGCAACCGGCTTGGGCTGAGCGCGCAGTTCCCGGATCAACGCGCCGATGCGGCGACCGAACTCGAGCGGCCGGCCTGGACCGTCGCCTTTCCAGAAGGGCATCTTGCCAGGCTCGCCGGGAGCTGGCTCGACGAGGACCCGGTCGTGGGTAATGTCAACGATTCGCCAGGTAGAAGCACCCAGGATAAAAGTCTCGTTGGGATGAGATTCGAAGACCATTTCCTCATCAAGCTCACCAACACGGATGGACTTGCCCTCGGTATGGGCAAGGAAGACGCCATAGAGGCCACGATCGGGAATTGTGCCTGCATTGAGAATGGCCAGACTCGCCGCGCCCTCCCGGGCGGTGACCACGTCCCGAATGCGATCCCAGTTGAGGCGAGGTCGTAGCTCGGCGAATTCGTCGGAGGGGTAGCGGCCGCTGAGAAGATCGAGGACGCCATCGAAGGCCGAGCGGGTGAGTTCGCCGAAAGGGGCAGCCCGGCGAATGAGGTCATAAAGGGCATCGACGGCAACTTCAGGCTTGGACTCTTCCTCCTCCCCATCGGAATATGACTTTTGAGTATCGAGCTTCTTGGCAGCCTCGGTCGCGCCCGAGGTTTTGCGGATGGAGGAGGCGCCTGCCTTCTTGGTCTTAGCGGGCAAAGCGGCCGACGGCGGGTGAGCCACAATGGCGACCAGTTGCTGAGCGAGCACGTCGAGAGGGTTGCGCGGATAGCGGGTGGACTCGATGTGGCCTTCGTGCATAGCCCGGGTAACCGCCGCGCAAGCCACCAGGTCAGCCCGGTATTTTGGGAACAGGATACCCTCACTGACAGCGTTGACGTGGTGGCCGGCTCGACCGATGCGCTGCATCCCGCTGGCCACGGAGGGAGGAGCTTCAATTTGGATGACCAGGTCAACCGCACCCATGTCGATGCCCAACTCGAGGGTCGACGTGGCACAGAGGGCTTTGATCTGACCCGCCTTCAGTTGCTCCTCAATGATGCCTCGCTGCTCGGCGGCGAGAGACCCATGATGGGCGCGCGCGACCGGTTCGCCGGCGAGTTCGTTCAGAGCGCCAGCCAAACGCTCAGCTACTTGCCGGCTATTCACAAACAGGATGGTCGAGTTGCGTTCCCGAATCAGCTCTAATAATCGCGGGTGAATGGCGTTCCAGATCGAGACTCGCTTGGGCCCCTGAGAGGCAGCTCCACTAGGGATTTCCTCAATCGTATTGAGGCGCGCCATATCTTCAACGGGAACTTCAATTCTCAGCTTTAATTGCTTGACAGCACTTGCATTAACGATTGTGATTGGTCGAAACCTTAACGGAGCCACCGACAGATTTCCACCTGACCAAGGCTCGGCTCCGGGGGCCTGCGGTTCGGGGGTCAGAGGTTCGCTTTTTTCTCGGGCGTGCGGTGCCAGGGCTACTTCAAGTGTCTCTTGAAGGGTTATGCCGGGAGTCGCTGAATTAATGGATTCTCGCGCAGGAAGGAGTGGAGCGGAGTGGGGGGATGTGGCGACGACGTCGACTCCGCCGAGGAAACGAGCCACTTCTTCGAGCGGACGCTGGGTCGCGGACAGGCCGATGCGCTGAATGGGTTTCTTCACCAGAGCCTCAAGGCGCTCTAGAGACAGGGCGAGATGCGCCCCACGCTTGGTCGGAACCAGCGCGTGGATTTCGTCGATGATGACCGTGTCGACAGTCCGGAGAGCTTCGGAGGATTGCGAAGTGAGCAGCAGATAGAGCGACTCAGGTGTGGTGATCAGGATCTCAGCGGGTTGACGCCGGAAACGAGCGCGCTCCTTCTGCGGGGTGTCGCCAGTGCGAACGCTAATGGACGGCTCGTGGAACGGCACGCCGCGTCGCCGCGCCATGTTGGCAATACCGGCGAGGGGAGAGCGCAGGTTGCGCTCGACATCCACGGCCAGTGCCTTGAGCGGTGAGATGTAAATGATCCGGCATCCTTCCCTCTCTCCGACAGGCAGCGGATGGAGCATGAGCCGGTCGAGACACCAGAGGAAGGCAGTCAGCGTTTTGCCGGTACCGGTCGGCGCGAGGATCAGTGCGCTTTCGCCTCTGGCGATGACTGGCCAGCCCAATTTCTGAGGAGGGGTCGGCTCATCGAAAACTGCCTTGAACCACTCTGCTGTCACAGGATGGAAATCGACGAAGGGGTCCGCCGCCAAATCGGGGCTCGGAGGCACTACCGATTTGGGCGAGCGAGGCGACATGATCTCTTGAGAATAACGCGGGACAGCGGCGAAGAGGAAGCGAAGAATTACTTCGCCTTTGATGTTCGCTCCCGATGGTTCCCAAGAGACTTAGCTGCCAAATGGGGGCATTTGGCTGCCCGGCGGGCGCCTTGTTGATCTGCCGGATTTTGATTGGCAGATGGGTAAGCAGGAATTATTCGTCGTAGTGGAGGAGGCTGAAGACGTCGTACTCGGTGAATCGCTCCCGGCCCTTGAGGAAGTCCAGTTCAACAGCGAATGCCAGGCCGGCGATCTCTCCGCCAAGCTGTTTTACAAGCTTGATGGTGGCTTCCATCGTGCCGCCGGTGGCAAGTAGATCGTCCACCAGGACGACACGCTGCCCAGGGGCGATTGCGTCGAGGTGGATTTCGAGAGCGTCAGAGCCGTATTCGAGATCGTAGGTGACGCGCGCTACGGGCGCAGGTAACTTACGGGGCTTGCGGACCGGGACGAAGCCAGCGTTGAGACGGTAGGCCAAGGCGGGTCCAAAAATAAACCCGCGGGCCTCGATGCCTAGGACCAGGTCGATTTTGCGCGCCAGGTAGTGCGCCGCGAGGGCGTCAATGAGCTGCGCAAACCCGGTTTTGTCCTTCAGCAGCGTGGTGATGTCATAGAAGAGAATGCCCGGCTTGGGAAAATCGGGTACCGTGCGCACGTGCGCCTTAAGGGCTTCTATATCGACTGGTTTGCGCATCTCGGGCATAGGTCCGTCGGCTCCTGTAACTGATTCGAATGTGGCGGAAGAGAACAGGCGGGATGACGGTTCGACTTCCCTATCGATTATAAGGGCGGGCCTGTCAGATTAGGTTCCACGTTCGACTCACCTGTTGCGGATATGGGTTCTCGTCGTGAGGTCGCCAGAGTTGGCGGACCAGAATCCCCTGCAATTTAAGCTGGCGGGCAAGTGGCAAAAGCTTGACTCGCCGAACGCCCTTACCAGGCGCCTTCGATACGAAACGCATTCAGACCGGAGGCTTCGCCTTCGTCGAGGTAGTGCTCGATGAGCTGGTCGACCCGGCTACCCCGCGGTCCACGGCGCAGGCTGCTGCGCAACTCGGCCAGATCCTCAGGCGTACCGGCGGCGACAACTTCCACTTCTCCCTCTTCGGTGTTGCGGACCCAGCCGTGCAACTCCAGTTCGCTGGCCTCGCGATGGACGAACCACCTGAAACCCACACCCTGTACCCGTCCGCGAATTAGAAAATGTAGAACCATAGAAGCAAACCAAGGCCAGTTTTGCAGATGCGGACGGAGGCGCGCAACTTAAAGCACTGCGCGTGTAGTGACCCGAGCCAAGCGGCAGACACAAGCCTCTAAAGATGAGTGGCCTCTTCAACCGGAGCTGCGGGTTATGGATAGAGCTCCGGCCCTGGATGCTGTTACCGAGATCCGCCTTGAGCAGCCAAAGTTCCCGCATCGACGTGCGGTCATTTCAGAAGATTTAGCACATTGGCGGTGGTGTCGACCTGGCCAATGCGAGGGAAGATCTTTTCCATGCAGTGACGGTGCGAGTCGGCATCGCGATCGGTCATGGCATCCGCAGCCAGAACCACGTTGTAGCCGTGGTCGTAGGCGCTGCGCGCAGTTGACTCGACGCCGATGCTCGTGGCGACGCCGGCCAGGACGATTTGAGTACGCCACGTTGCTGCAAAAACTCCTGGAGAGAGGTGCCGATGAAGGCGCCGAAACGCTGCTTGGTGACGAGGTGGTCGGTGGGTTGCTGATCCAGTTCAGGGACGAGGTCGGTCCAATCAGGGGGAAAAGCGAAGTTGGGAAATCCTGTGTCGGTGCGGCCCGGAGCCCGGCCCGCCACATTGACAAGGACTACAGGCAGGCCCTTCTCGCGGAAAGCGCGGGCAAGTTCAGCCGAGCGGGCAACGACGTCTCTCGCGGGATGTGACGTTGGCATACTGACAATGCCTTTTTGAAGGTCGATGACGACGAGAGCAGCTTGGGGATCAAGTTGAGTGATTGGCATGTTTCATCCTTTTCAAAATGGGAACGTTTTCCGTCGTATAAAGAATTCAAATAGGCTAGCTTGCGTGCTTCTTTTGAAAGCTCACACTCGACATAATGCTGAGGATCGCGATGCCCGCGAAGAAGACAACAATGGATGGAAGGTCATTGGTCGCAACTCGTCCATGAAGGAACAGGAAGTAGCCTGCGATCAGATTCACGAGCGCCCAGACGACGTTAACGGTCGGTGAGGATAGGCCTTTCCCTGGCGGGTTCGCGAAGGGCGTGGGAAAGCGATTGCCCGATATGCCTTGAACGAAATGAGGCACGACGTTTGTCAGGAAGGCTCCTGCAAAGAAACACGCAATGTAGTGGGACCAATTCACTGTGAATTTCCTTTCGGGCGAAGTGCGCCGTGGATCAAATAGCGATTTCCTGTTCATCAGAAGTAAGGCTGATTTCAGTTGCGGGCAACAATCCCATTTCGCGATAGACCTGCCGCATCTCGGCATCAACCCGGGGCAGATCGAAAGTGAACCAGATCGAGCCGGCTACGCAGAAAGCCCCCGTAAACATGACGGTGTAGGGAGCACCGATCCAGTGAGCCATCGCGCCAGCCAGCAGGCTGCCGAAAGGCGCTGCACCAAAGAACGCCATGGTGTAATAACTCATCACGCGAGCACGTTTATCGTCCGTAACCAGCGATTGAATCACGGTGTTGCTGGCCGATGCACACTGCATCAGTCCAAATCCGACGAAGGCCATCAGCAACAGGGATAGCCACAAGACATGCGACAGGCCGAAGAGAATCAACGCGACACCAAGGACCGCTGTGGCAATCTGCACCATCCGCGTGAGCCCGATAACGGACTTGCGAACGGCGAGAGAAAGCGCCGATACCAGCGCACCGACTCCCGAAGCTCCGGTCAACCAGCCTAGCGTGGTTGCTCCGCCCTGCAGCACATGACCCGCGAAGATCGGCAAAATCACGGAGTAGGAGAAGCCCATCAGGCTGACCAATGCGAAGAGCAGCAGAATGGTGCGGATGGGACGAAAGGCGCGTACGTATTCCCAACCTTCGCGAATCTGCTCGAACATCGTCAAAGCCGAGTGCCGAACATTCTTCGCAAGACTTGGGGACTCAATGCGCATCAACAGCAGAGAAGCGATCACCGCGAAGTAACTGATACCGTCGATCAGGAAGCACCAGCCCTCGCCGAATGCTCCGATGATCAAGCCAGCGATGGCCGGGCCGATGAGGCGCGCACCGTTGGCCATTGAGGAGTTAATGGCAATGGCGTTACTGAGGTCGTTGCGATCTTCGACCATGTTGAAAAGGAAAGATTGGCGCCCTGGCATGTCGAAGGCATTAATGACACCTTGCAACGCGGTGAGCGCAATGATCTCCCAGAGATTGATGACATGGGCCAGTGTAAGTGCGGCCATCGCCAGGGATTGAGCAGCGGCGGCGGCCTGGGTCCAAACTAGCAACTTGCGGCGGTTAAGGCGTTCAACCCATACACCCGCAAAGGGCCCGATCAAGAAGGACACGATTTGTCCCACGAATGAGACGATGCCCAACAGCAGCGCAGAGTGTGTCAAATGGTAGACAAGCCAGGTCGTCGCCAGACGCGTCATCCATGTGCCGATCATGGATGTGCTTTGCCCGAAGAAGAAAAGCTTGAAGTTGCGGTGGCGTAGTGCGCGCCAAGTGTGCGAGATCTTCCACGCGGTCGATTGTGTCGCGGCAGGCTTCACATCTCCACCAGGCGCTTGATAATCTCGCCAGCCGCAAACAAGGTCTTCTGCTCTGTCTTTTCGAGTTGGGCAATAGCTTGAGCCAGCCACGTACGTTTTGCCTCCCGGCCACTTCTGCGCAGAGCGGCGCCTTTCACGGTCAGCTGTATGTGCATCTGGCGGCCGTCGGTAGGATGCGGCTTGCGCTCTACCAGACCACGCTCTTCGAGCGACGCGATGGTGGCACCCATGGATTGCGGTTTCACGCTCTCGGCATGCGCCAGATCGGCGGTGGTCGCGGCACCCTCTTTTTCGAGACGCGACAGGACAGAGTTCTCCGTCAGCGAAAGCTCGTGGGAAGCGGCTGCGGCGCGGACACGGCGCACTAGCAGCGCAACCGCTTGGATAAACTCGTCGGAATCGGATTCACGGATCTTTCTCGACATGACAGTCTTAACGTACACCTTGAAAGATAACCTTGCAAGTTTACCTTCCAAGTTTAACTGTCTATATCGAAAAAAAACTACAAACGACTCGCCAGTTCTCGTTCAATGTCAACGTGTTACTGAACTTCCGCCGCTCTCAAGGCCAGGCCGTGCGCTACCGAGGTAAATTCGTTTCCACCGCTCATGCGTTCCTCGCCAAAACGGGAGATGAAGATGCGGCGGACCGCCGGTACGAACGAGCTTCCGCCGGTGAGAAAGATGCGGTCGACCTGGCGTGGCTGAATGCCGGATATTTTGAGGAGATCGTCGATGCAGCGCTCGATGGAGGTCAGATCTTCCTGGATCCAAGACTCAAAGTCGCCGCGGGCAACGGGGATGCGCAGGTCCATACTGCCATCGCGGAAGTGGAACTCGGAATGTTGACTTCGAGACAGCTCGAACTTCACCTGTTGCACGGCTTGATGAAGTTGATAGCCAAGGTCTTCGTCGATCAGGGTAATGAGGGCCTCAATCTTTTCCGGCTCCAGTGCCCGTGCCCGCGCGCTCTTCAAGATTTCCCGCACGTTGTTGGTGCGTAGAAACGAGAGGTAATGCCAGCGCTCAAGGTTGGCGTAGATCCATGCGGGAACCGCGGGAAGCAACTTATTCAGCGAGCGGGCTTCAGAATTCGACCCCAGTGCCGGAGAAACCAGCTTGCGCACGATGCGCGCGTCAAACGCATCGCCAGCCAAGCCTACGCCACTATTGCCGATCAGGTCTTCCGGCTTTCTTCCGCGGCGGCGAACACCCGGCCCGACTCGCAGCAGTGAGAAGTCGCTGGTGCCCCCGCCGAAGTCGCCAATCAGAATCAATTCGTCGCGATCGATGGTTGCTTCATAGGTGTAGGCGGCAGCCACCGGCTCAAATTCAAAGTCAACGTGTTCGAAACCCGCGAGGGTGAAAGACTCGCGCAAACGAGCAACGGCAAAATCATCGTCTTCGGCCGAGTCTGAACCAACGAATCGAACCGGACGGCCCACGACGGCAGAACGAATGGGCTGCCCAAACTGCTCTTCTGCCGCTTTACGGAGATCTTTGAGCACGCGCGAGATCAGTTCTTCAAGTCTGTGGCGACGGCCGAAGATCTCAGTACCCGTCAGGGTGCGGCTGGTGAGGTGGGACTTGAGCGATTGGATCAGCCGACCTTTTTCTTCGGCTTTGAGATAGTGCTCAATGGCGGCGGGACCAGTGAGTGAGTGGGTCCGCTTCGCTCCCGTGGCTGATTTAACCTGCTCGAGGTACATGACGGAGCGGAAGGAAAGCGTCTGAGCACCGGCGAAGGGAAACGAGACCAATTGCACCGCTCCGTCCCCTTTCACAAGTGCGACGGAGCTGTTCGTGGTTCCAAAGTCGATTCCAATTGCAGCGGCATGATTTCGTGGGTTCTGCATTCACCCTATTATTTCGCAGTCAGTACGAAAGCTCCGAGGCGGGCTGAGATCCGTTGGCGGATGGCTCGCGCGCAATGATTGAGTTGGAACGGCGAATCGGAAGCTGCGTCGGCTGAATGGAGCCTACATAGAGGGCAACGCGCTCCAGCATCTCGGCGGCCTGGCTGGCGGCTGGAGTTGCGGCCAGAGCGTGCTGGTACCCAAAACGAAGAAGGGCTTCGAGTCCGCTGAAATCGCGGCGAGCGGCCCTGCGCTGCAGGGCAATATTGAACAGAAAACCGGCGAGGGCATCGGCCTGCCTGGGGGGAAGCTTGTCAAAGGTTTCCCTCCAATGAGGTATAGCCTGAACATCGCTGAGCAAAGGCAAAAGCTGGGGTCCGCAGCCAACCACGCGGCGTGGAATGGGAATGTTGGCCGGCGGCAAGCAGCCAGGTTGCAGCGCCGCGGCACAGAGCAGCCCCATCACGTAGGCGGTGTGGTACGCCGAGGCAACGAGATAAAGTGTTCGCTCAGATCCCTCGCGGGCCTTCAACTCACTCACGCGCGTCGAGGGAGTCGGCAGAAAGCCGGCCTTGTCTTCGACATCGGCAAGAACGCGAAAAGCAAAGCACGCAGCGGGACTCCAGATTTTGCCGGTGAGAGGCCACGCCAGAAGAATCTCGCCGGCTAAGTCGTAATCCTGCGCATCGAGACAGCGCGCGAGCGCGGCTTCTGCTTCAGAGAGGATGACCGCACGGGTCCGCGGCAAAGTGACGGCATTGAGTTGCAACCCCGTGACATACATTACGGCATGCGTAAACGCGTAAAGGTCTTCGTCGGTAGATGCAAACAAGTCCATGGGGCAAGCCAGCAGGCTGAGGCGGGCAGTACGCTTTACGCTGCGCGAGTTAATGACGCCGATCTGGTTGCGCAGAGAGTCGATCCAATCCTGTTCAAGCGAACGATGAGGCAAACGCTCCCGGCCCCCGTGTGCCTGGGCAGCGCGACAGCGGGTGAGCAACCAATCAAAGTGAGGATCGGGATATCCGAGGCGCGTGAGGATGATGTGCGCGAGGGAATAGTCGAAGGCGAGCGCCGGATTGAGGGCAAGGCCAATCCCCATCTTGGAACTGCGCGCATGCGGTACCAGTTGGCGCGCGACGCGATGGATGCGGGTCGCAACTTCGGCGTGGCGAATGGCGAGCGTGGCGCCGTGCAGCAGGACCGCTGTTTCAGCTATAACCTTCTCGGGACGAACGCTGGCTGAAGGTCGTTGTGGGTCTGTGTATCCGACGGGCGCGACGTGTTCAACGGCGAGCGCGGCGATATCGAGGGCATGGCAAAGACGCCGGATGAGATCCTGTTCGTCCCATTTTCGGTAGCGGGAGCGTTGTGTTTTCATAACCCTTCCATGTCCTCGATTCGGTGGGATTATTAGCTTCTGAGTTCGGCCGTGTTGACACCAAGTTCTCCGAGATTTTCGACCGGGATACCGGGATTCTCGAGAATCATGACCCGGATGAAATTGCGCATGGTGCCGCAGAACCGATCTTCACCGTCGAAATCCGCGAGGGCGAGGCTGGCGCCGACTTCGCCAAACACCTTGCCGATGGCGTTGAAATCGATGGCTTTGGTATCCAGAAGTTTCTTCACGATTTGTTTGTGCTGCTCTGAGCTGCTCATGGGGGTTCTCCTTGGGGTTAGAGGGGTTGGGTTTTGAAAGGCGCAACCAGTTTTGGCTACGCAAGGGAAACTGCATGGATAGTGCATGTAACGGATTATTCGTTTCATGGAGTGTTGGGAATGGGTCGAGGTTTCGCGCTGGAATTATTGAGACCGCATGGGGAGCGGGCATTTCAGCCATTCGTGGGATGCGGCCCACTGCGATTGCGGCAAGCGCACATTCAAAGGGACGCCAACGCGCTACACTGGATTCCATCATGATCTTCGTTTTGGATAACTACGATTCCTTCACCTACAACCTTGTGCAATACCTGGGGGAGCTGGGGGCGGAAATCGAAGTTCGGCGCAATGATGAGCTTACGGTGGAAGAAGTCGAAGCCTTGAAACCGGAGCGCATCCTGCTCTCTCCGGGCCCATGTACACCTGGCGAAGCCGGAATCCTGGTTCCGTTGATTCGGCACATGGCAGGCAAGGCGCCGATTCTCGGGGTGTGCCTTGGGCACCAGGCCATTGGCGAAGCATTTGGGGGACAAGTCGTTCGGGCCCATCACCTGATGCATGGCAAAACCAGCCCGGTGGAACACGACGGTAAGGGCGTCTTCACCGGACTGCCCACGCCGTTGACGTGCACCCGCTATCATTCGCTGATTGTTGCTGAAGATTCTTTGCCGGCTGAACTTATGGTCACGGCGCGAACACCGGAGCAGAAGGTCGCAAAATCGGACAGCGGCTCGGTCATTATGGGGCTACGCCATCGCACTTTGCCCATCGAGGGAGTGCAATTCCATCCTGAGAGCGTGCTGACCGAAGGTGGCAGGCAAATGATTCGCAATTTCATGGAAATGTAATCACGATGCCAGTGAGTGCGGTTGAAGTTTTCTCGAAACAGATCGAACGCGGAAAAGCCGACGGCGTTGCTCGATTGCATTTGGGTCGGACTTTAGCTCTGAGCTCGGCGCTGTCGATAACGCTGTTTTCAATCCACGGTATGGCCCAAACTCAGCCGGCCCCATCGGTTGCGAATCAGGAGACCGTTCCAGCTACATTAGGCAAAGAACCTCTCGCCATCGTCCCCATCGAAGCCACAAATGCCAATCAAGCCCGGGTGAGCGGGGCGCTTCAAATCACCAACGGCACCGCTTTCATTACTTCGAATGGCACCGTAACTTCGGGCGCATCGACAACCAGCGTGATGTTGCCTCGGCGCGGAGTTTTGCGGGTTTGTGCAGCCACCGCAGTCAGTCTGTCGGCAGATTCAAGCGTGGCTCCGACGGAACCGCGAGGACTCATGATTGCCATGGATCATGGGGCGGTTGAGGCCAGCTTCGCAGCTGGAAAGAATTCCGATATTTTGATGACGCCGGATTTTCGTATCGTGATCGGAGGCCCGGGCGCAGTAGAAGTCAAGGTGCGGCTAGGCGAACACGGTGACACGTGCGTCGACAATCCTGGTGCCGATGCTCCCTATGTGCTGGTGAGCAGCGTGTTTGACGGCGGCGCTTACCGCGTTAAGCCCGGGCAGCGAGTGATGTTTCAGCACGGCAGCCTGCGCGAAGTTGTGGACCAGGAAAAAGAACCGTGCGGCTGTCCTCCGCCGCATAAAGCCGACAGCAACGAGTTTCCCATGGACGAGAGCGCGGGCTTATCGCTGAAGAAGCCGACTGCGACGCTACCGCCTCCAGTTGTCCCGCCAAACACGTCCTCGAAGGTGAATGCTCCACTTGTGTATTCTGCTCCCGCGCACGCGGACACGAACCCGGCCCCTCCAGCCGCGCAGACCGAAACTGCCCAGGCGGCCCCAGCCACAGAGACGGCTCCTGCTGCAGTGTCCGCACCTCCTGCCGCCAAGCAGAAAAAGCCTGGATTCTTCAGGAGGGCGGGCCGGTTCTTCAAAAAGATTTTTGGAGCGGACTAGTGATCACTGCTGCGGACACCCGGCGCACACACCACAGTCGCAACTTACAGCGGCGATCGCAACAATGGCGCCAGTGTGTGTCGAACGCGTTCCTTATCACGGTAATCCTCCCGCCAGCTAACTGGGGCACCGACAACTTCGAGAAGATTAACCGTGATGTTCGCCACGTTCTTCCGGCGTTGCATAGTAGGCCGCGATCTCAGCAGCGGTGATCTCGATGTTGGAATTCTTCGTGATCGTCCGCGCAATGTCGTCGTCGGTATGCCCTTGTTTGCGCAGGAATTCGATCTCGTCGCTGATCATGCCAACGAAAGCCTGAAGGGGAAACATCTCTGGACCAATTCCGGCAAGTTCGCGGAGCGCCTTCTGGGCGCGCACTGCTTCTTCAACTGGATAGCTCTTCATCGCGTCTTTGCTCGCGCCCATAAGTTCCAAATCGGACATTCGCTCCTCCGTAAACCGATGGTCACTTCAGCTGCGATTTCTGTCAAGCATCCTTGTCGGATTGGTTGGTCTGATTCTCGCCATAGATGACTTGTCCGTATTCCAGAATCGTGACCAGTCCAACGCCGCCGCAGATATTGCCCAACACCGCAGGGAGAAACCACTGTGGGTAGGCGATCCAGGGAGCGCGGCCTGTGAGGATCGATACGAAAATTTCACAGGAAGTAGCAATGCAGTGCGCGAAGTTGCCGAGGCCTACGACGAAGGTAAGTAACCAGATCACCATGACAGAGCCAGTGATGGAGTGCGAGCCTGAAACAAGCCACGCGGCGAGTGCAATGATCCATCCTCCGATGACGCCCGACCAGAAAACACTAGCGGCGGGGTGCGCGATGGCGCTGAGCCCAAGACTACTGAGAGACGTTACGAAGGAGGGATCCAACGCCGGAGTAAGTGCGGCGATCATAGCAAAAGCGAACGCCCCGGCGACGTTGGAAGGAAGCACGACGGCCCACAGCCGCATCGTGTTCCACAACTCACGTTTCTCGGCCAGTACCAATGCCACGGGATAGAGCGTGTTCTCTGTGAACAGTTGAGCTCGGCCGACAATGACCACGATGAAGCCCAAGGGATAGAACATGCGCGTGATAATGTGCGCGCCGCCAACGTCGCCCAAAAGAGAAACTGCAATCGCCGTACCCATGGCGGAGAGCCCCATGAAGGCGCCGCCGCCAAATCCGGATAAGCACAGTGAGGTGTTGGATCGCTTCAGTTCCTGTCGCGCATTGGTAGCGCCCTGCTGGTAGATGTCTTCCGCGGATGGGCGGGCCAGGTTCTTCTGGTGTTGTGGGGGTTCTTCCGGTTTGGAGCTAGCGGTTTCGGCACGCTTACGCCGAAAAGGAGATTGCATCCTTTCTGTCCTCCGGGCCGGATAAGTAAAAGCTTCCGGTCTGTCTCTGAATAGATGCAGATTTGTACCGGACATCTGTTTGCAAGGCGGAGCTTGAATGGCTGGTCGCAAACCGCGCCGATTGAAGGATTGCAGGCAAGTCGAGATTCTTGCTGATAATCTGGGCGGGATGACTGCGCCCTTACTTCGATTCGCCGTTAATGTAGTGTGTCTTGTGTCTTTTCTCAGTCCTGCTTTGATTCTGAGTCAAGCTAATGGCACCGGCAGCGTTCATTCTCCGATCGGATCGGAGAAGCGCGGACGTGAATTAATCGAAAATTTGAAGTTGAAAGTTTTGCCGCGTGAAAGTGGATACCTGGGAATCGTGGGCGTCTCAGCGCAGAAGACTACGGTCGACGGTCGAACTTTGGCGGTGCAGAGTCAGAACTATTACATGCTCACCGAGCAGTTGCCGATCAACTATTTACACTGGCTGGCACCGGATGACACACACATTCTGATTGAAGGTGGTCCGGTTGACTACTACATCTTTCATCCTGACGGGCGCGTGGAAACGCAGACATTGGGTATGAACCTGGCGCACGGGGAACGGCCCATTATTGCTGTGCCCGGCGGATGTTGGAAGGCGCTCAAGCTGCGTCGAGGAGCCAAGTACGCCCTCATGGCGAACACCCTCTCGCCGGAGTTCACGCCCGACCGCGTGCGCATCGGTGAAGGCTCTGACTGGGTCAAACGGTTCACAGGAACTGCGCCGTGGGCAACATCTGAGTTTCTGCGCACAATGATAGGGCCGAATTGGACGGATCACTAAAGCTAGAGTCCTCTCGCTCGCTCGATGGCTCGAATGACCGCCTGTGCTTTGTTGAGCGACTCCTGGTGTTCCAACTCGGGTACGGAATCGGCAACAATACCCGCCCCTGCCTGTACATAGCCCTTGCCGTCCTTGGCCAGCAGCGAGCGAATCGCGATGCAGGAGTCGAGGTTGCCGGAGAAGTCCGCATAGAGCACCGCGCCGCCATAAGTCCCGCGACGCGCAGGCTCCAATTCCTCGATGATTTCCATGGCCCGGACCTTAGGCGCGCCAGATAATGTCCCCGCAGGAAAGCATGCGCGCAATGCTTCAACAGCAGTCAGATCGGGTTTGAGACGTCCTTCGATCGTGCTCACGAGGTGCATCACGTGCGAGTACCGCTCCACAAACATGAGGCGGTCGACTTTCACGCTGCCGAACTGGCTCACGCGACCAACGTCGTTACGACCAAGGTCGACCAGCATCACGTGCTCGGCCCGCTCCTTCTCATCATGGAGCATCTCGTCTGCCAATGCCTGGTCTTCCTTCTCATTGGCACCGCGGGGGCGAGTTCCGGCGATCGGGCGATATTCAACGCGGCCGTCATGAACCCGAACCAGCAACTCCGGTGAGGATCCGGCCAACTCAATTGGAGTTACAGATGCTTTCCTCTTTTTCGAGGAGCCTTTCTTCTTTACAGCTGCAGCGTCGGCTGGCCCTTCGGGCGAGAAGCGAAGGAAGTACATATAAGGGCTGGGATTTACCGTTCGCAGCGCGCGATAGACCTGGAACGTATCGACGCCCGGCTCAACATCAAAGCGTTGCGACAGCACAGTTTGAAAAACATCACCGGCTGCAATGTATTCTTTCGTCTTGGCGAGCGCTGCCAGAAAGTCCCGCTTACGAGTTCGATGCGTAACCTTGAGCTTACCTTTGATTTGCGCAGAGCGGATCTTCGGCAACGGTTTCGCCAAACGCTTTTCAAGTTTGGCCAGTCGCTTCACCGCCTTGGTGTAGGCCTGGTTGGGCGACTCCAGGGTTACGTCTGCGGTGACAACCAGCCAGATCTCTTTGCGCACGTGGTCGAATGCCAACACCTCATCGAAAAACAGCAGACATGCATCCGGGACGCCGAGTTCGTCTTTGGCGTGTTCGGGAAGCCGCTCAATCTGGCGGACTGCGTCGTACGCAAAAAAACCAACCGCTCCGGCCGTAAACGGAGGCAGGCCCGGCAGGCGAGCAGGCTTGTGTCCGCTCAGGGCTTCACGCAGGCTGGCAAAGACATCGCCTTCAAGGTGTGTAGTGCGTTTGGCCTCGGTGATCGCGATCTGGCGTCCACGCGCGACGATCCGCTTATAAGGAGATAGTCCGATGAACGTGTAGCGACCAACCTGCTCGCCGCCCTCCACCGATTCCAGCAAAAAGCACTCGGGCTCCTGCCAGGCTACGCGCAGGAAGGCCGAAACCGGGGTTTCAAGGTCGGCAGTCAAGGTACGGCACACGGGAACCAGGGTATGTTCGCGCGCCAAAGCGGCGAACTCTTTGCGGCTGGGTTGGATCAGCGGATGAGCGGCCTTCACAGTGATCAGTGTAACCGGGCGGCTTACTCGCTCGGAATGAGGCGCGGTTGATGGGGTTTGCATCTAACTTCGCTGGAGTTTCAGACTGAGGATCACAAGAGACGACAGTGGCCTATTAAAAACTTAAGTGTCGGCATGTTAGGAACTTAGGTTCGGGATACCTTGACGGAGCTAACTTGCAGGGCTAGACTCACTGGGGTTTGGGCTAATGCGGTTCGATCTGGGGGCCCAGAGCGCCGGTCAGAATTCACCCACTGGAAGACCGGAGAACGACGATCCGTGTAGGCGGAAGAAACCCTGTCGCGTCTATAGGATGGAACCATTTCCCCGGCTCCGCAGGCGCAGACAGGCAGACTGGAATTGGAGATTTGTATGGCAGTGTTAACACCAACCGTGACTTTGGATCAAGAGATCAACCCTTGGGAGGCACAAAGCGCACGGTTTGAATTTGCAGCGCGCAAGTTGAATCTGGACGAAGGTTTGTGGCGAGTTTTAAGTTCCCCTTCGCGAGAGATCATTGTTCACTTTCCCGTGACCATGGATGACGGGAACATTCAAATGTTCACCGGTTTTCGCGTGCAGCACTCTCAAGCGCGCGGGCCGGCGAAAGGCGGCATTCGGTATACCCCCGAAGTCACGCTGGACGAAGTCCGCGCCCTGGCCAGTTGGATGACCTGGAAATGCGCCGTGGTGAATATCCCCTTCGGTGGCGCCAAGGGTGGAGTAATCTGCGATCCCAAGAAGATGAGCATGGGTGAACTCGAGCGCATGACTCGCCGGTACACCTCAGAGATCATCGACTTCATCGGACCGGAAAAGGATGTTCCCGCACCCGACGTCAATACCAACGAACAGACCATGGCATGGATCATGGATACCTACTCCATGCACATGCGGCAAACCGTGACCAGCGTGGTGACCGGCAAGCCTTTGACGATCGGCGGATCGCGCGGCCGGCTTGAAGCGACGGGACGCGGAGTGATGGTGGTTTGCGACGAGAGCCTGCGCTACCTGAAGATGCCGATCGACGGCTGCCGCGTCATCATCCAGGGTTTCGGAAACGTGGGATCGAACGCGGCACGGCTCATGATGGAGCACGGCTACAAGGTCATCGGCATTGCAGAAAAGGATGGCGGCCTCTTTAATCCCAACGGCATCGACATTCATCAGTTGGCCGAGTTCAAGTACCGCAATGGCACGACGCTGGGATTCCGCGGAGCGGAGGCCATGCCAAGTGAAGAACTGATCGTTTCTGAGTGCGACATCCTTATTCCCGCAGCAATGGAGAACGTCATCACCAGTCGCAATGCGGAGAGAATCAAGGCGCGCATTGTGGTAGAAGGGGCCAACGGGCCGACAACAGCGGTAGCTGATGAGATTCTTGCCGACAAACGCATCTTTGTAGTTCCTGACATCCTGGCAAATGCGGGCGGCGTTACTGCCAGCTATTTTGAATGGGTGCAAGACAGGCAAGGCTATTTCTGGAAGGAAGCGATCGTCAACGAGCAGCTCGAGACGATCTTACGCGATAGCTTCGATGACGTTGTGCGCTATGCCGAAGCCCACAATGTAAACAACCGTATTGCAGCCTACATGCTGGCGATTGATCGCGTGGCCTTCACCATCAAGCAGCGTGGAATCTACGCCTGATTCATTAAGTGCGACACAACGAAAGGGCCAGCCTCGCGGCTGGCCCTTTCGTTGTGTGATCAGAAGGCTTATGGTTGCGCGGCGCAGGCATGATACCGGTTGGAATATTCCAACTGCACCTCGTACTTCTTGCCATTGATTTTGAAGGTGGGATCGAGGAACTCCCCCGAGGAGTTCCCCGTGGGCTCGCACTCGTCCCCAATCTCATACCCCTCGAGATCGAGGGAGGACTGATTGACCCAACCCGAATCGGGGACCGGATCGGTGATTGTCTCAAACGTCTCATGCGAGAGAACTGAATTGGTAGAGTCGGCGAGTTGTCCATTGGGGCTTGGAGTCGCGACTGCGCAGCCTGGTACGTCCTGGAACGGCTCGACTGTGAATAACACGGTACCTACATCAGAGAAGCTGACCGAACTGTGATATCCGCAGAAAAAGAAGGTTGAGCTGTTGTCCGGCGAGTAACATTCAGCCGTCAGATCAAAGCATGTATCCATGCCTTTGGGCAGGAACACGTGATAGAGGTGTCCTGACCCGGCGCCGTAGTGAACTGCCGCTGAATGGACGATCGCCCAGATCTCATGTTCGTAGAGCACATTGCCGAAGAGAGGATACGTGATGGCCGCATTGCCGCCAACCGTGTATCGATTCCAGGCCGTCGAACCAACATACTGATCGACAAGATGAATGAAGCCGCTCTTGCCGAGGTCGCTGAGAAATCCTTCGGGATTGCCCCAGTTGGACGCGATGCTGCCGGTGTAGTCGACATACAGAGCATGGAAGGTCGTGGTCGCAAGTGTCGGTCCGCCGCTGGTAAGCAAGTCAGCAGGATAAAAATAGGGGGTTGCCGGCACCGCTAAAGATGAGTTAGCCGAGGCTCTCGGCTTAATCGCGCCAGATTCAAGCTGGAGACGGGCGTTCGCCGCATTCAACTTCGAAATCTCTTGCTTGGCTCCAGGCAATTGAGCAGGCATAGCATGCGTCGAGGAGGTCTTGACATTGGCCGCCGCTTTCGAGTCGGCGGTCGATACGGTGAGGTGCTTCTTGATGGGTGTGTCCTCTGACGTTGCAGCCCGAGCACTGATCAGGCAGGAACTTATCAGAAATGTCGATGCAACACACGTGGCGCGTAAAACGTTAGTACGGAAATTACTCATACTCAATACCTCCAATTTGTAGGTCGAGGCAGGGGCCGAAGGATGCAGGATTTCTTCGCACAAAATTGCGGGCTGGATTTCGGGAATCTCCCGAGTCTCAGCATCATGGCATGATCAAGCCGCTTTCGGGAAGACATTTCTTCATCATCATCTGTTGTTCATCTTTGGACCGGGATTGAATAGAGTTACGGTGAGGATATCTGAGTTCCACGTATCTACAGGTGGCCAATCGCGCGTGCGCCGCGTCGGCCCATGAATCCAGCATGGAAAAAGAGGACTGACGGGAACGGCACCAGAGGATTTGGCCTCGCGCAACAGGTGAAGCTTCAAATTATTGGGAAGCAGTACCGTTAACAAGGTAGCTTCGAGCCACAATCGCTGACCGTAGATAAAAGCAAAAACCGCCAGCCAAACCATGAGCGCGTGGGAATTTGTGGCGAATCAAACAGAGGGCCTCACAAATGATCGCAACTATGGTGAACGCAGACCCGAGAAAGAGATAGGGCTCATCGTAATGAAGCGCGCGCAAAACGTCGTTGGCGGTTAACTGGAGTGTAGACCAGGCACATGCCACAAGCAGAGTAAATCATTCGCAGCGGCGAGGGTCAGGATCAATCCACATCTATACGCCAAAAATCGGTACCTATGAAGCGCATCACGCGCGACTTGCCTTCGAAGACATGGAGAAACTCGACAGTATCAGGAAGCCACGATTCGTCGCCCACGCGAAAAAGACTTCCGCCAATGCGGACGAGTTGAGCGCCGGAAAGAACCAACTGTCCTTTGAGTAAGAAAACGCGAATGTCTCCGCCCCATGGACTATCGCTGCGGTAGTGACCAACGAAAGCAGGGTAGTCGTCCGGTATCGCAAACGTCCGAGGACCGGTGTACGAGTCGTTGACGAACCACTCTGAACCATAATTGACTTCAACGACTGGTGAAGGCGTCAGAGCGGGCTTTGTCTCTGTGGGTGTGGCAGCAGGAGCAGACGCAGGCTTAGGTGTCGTGGCCAGCGCTGACGATTCGGCTCCAGTGTCTTTGCGACCGAAATCAAAGGTGTTAGTGGCAAACACTCCTTCCACCGTGGAAAGAAAGCTATCGCCATTGGCGCGCTGCAGAGGAATCGTATTTCCGTTGTCAACCAGCGACAACCGTTGCCCCTGCGCGACGAACACAAGCTTGCGACCATCCGAAGCTGTAAACGTTCCGGCATAATCGGCCGCATTGTCGACGTCAAGGGGGTTGGGGATTTTTGGGATCGAAGGAAGTGGCTTGGATTCACGCGAGGCGCGATGCAAGCGGACCGCGTATTCCGTGACCGCAGTGGGACGATATCCCTGCGTAGCATTGATTGAAGCGAAAGCGGCGACGCCACCATCAAGGTCCACGTGCATCGACGAAGCGAAAGCCACCATCCCGCCGGTGTGGCGCAGAATCTTGTGGCCATCCAGAGTGTCGACCGCGACACCATAACCATAGCTGGCGGTAGGGCTGAATTCGGCGGCCTTGATATACGGAGTTGAGAACAGAGTGAAGGCAGCTTCAGAGACAATGCGGCCTTTGGGTCCCTGCCCGCGTTTCAGCAGCATACATAAATAGCGCGCCATATCACCGGGCGTGGACGCGATGCAGCCAGCAGTGTCATCCATCACGAGGTTGGGCGCAGGGGCGAGTTTACCCTGGCGTGAATAGACCTGGTCATCCCAATAAGCCTGGTAGCCTACGGCGCTGCGCGCACGGCTTGATGTGGTGATGATACCGGTCGTTTCCTTCATCTCAAGGGGATCGAGAATGCGCTGCTGGACGCACACACGCCAAGGACGGCCGTCCAGTTTCGAAGCGAGGAGTCCAAGAATGTCGAAGCCCGTATTGCAGTAGTGAAAATGCTCGCCGGGCTTGAATCCCTGCGCCACGCGCGCGGATGGATCGGCCTGGAAGATTCCTAAATTGTCAGGCAGACCCGATGTGTGGGTCAGCAGATGGTGAATATTTATAGGACCAAACTCCGTCGTGATGGGCAGGCCGGGAAGATAATCGAGTACAGGCTTCTGCAGATCGAGTTTGCCTTCGTCATGAAGCTGCAACAGCACTAGCGCAACGAACGACTTGGTAATCGACCCTATCTGAAACAGATGGCTGGTCGTAACGGGCGTGCGTAAATCGACATTGGCGTAGCCATACCCTGCCGTACGAACTTGCCCATTTGAGTCTGCCAGACCAAGCGTCAGGCCAGGCGCGTTCATGGCAGGCATGTAGGCCGCGATGAAGCCATCCAGCTTCTCGTCGAGTGGTCCTGACGTGGCGGGCATGGGGATTTCAGCGCCCGCGTCGAGGGAGAATAGTGAACCACCAGCAGCGGCCACTGCTGCCACACCTCCGGTGGAAAGAAACCTGCGTCGAGTCAAACGGTCGAAGGCCATAAATTTGTCCGAGTCTAACACGAACGTCGGCTCCGAAGTGATGCTTGACGAGCCGTTAAAGCTCTCTCGTTGTTAGTAACTCCAGATCATAGGGCTGAAGATTCCGTTCTAGGCGTCGTCGTAATCCTCCGTAAGCGACTTGAGGAAAGCGGCCAGTGCGGCCACGTCATCCTGACTAGGGTGCATATTGGCAAACTCCGGTGCGGCGTTACGCAGAAGGCCGTGATGAGCCAATTGTGAACTGGCGATGTCAGCCATGACAGCGCCCTCGAGCGTGGCCTGGCTTCCATCGTGGAAGTAAGGTGCGGAATCCACAAGATCGCGCAAGGTGGGAGTCTTGAACTGGCCGATTGTCAGTGCGAGGCCCTTGTCGACTGAGCAGTTCTGATTGCCTCCGCACACAATCGATTCCAACGTCGATTGCGGTCCCGGTTTATCAGGATTCTGATAAATGTTCCACACGCCCAGGTCGGCCCATGCGGGATTCGAAGCGGAGGCCACGTGACGCATCGATTCAGTCGCATTGGGATGTGCGGAAGTCGCGGGCATGTATTGGTCGAAGTTAGCGTTGCGTTCAGCCAAGCCGGGATGTGTAACTGCGCAAAGGCTCCCGCGCCATGGACGCTGTCGTATTCATCCTGAGAGACGCCGGTGTTATGGAATGAAAAGTCAGTAAAGTCGGAAGCCTGGTGGCACGCAGCACAATTACCCGCGTGTTGATTATCATCCCCATTCGCCGTGCCGACCCTCAGGAAGATTTTGAGACCCTCTAACTCCTGCGGTCCGAAGGTGTATGCGAAGGCATGATACTTATACGCTCCGTCGTTGGCAGTTATGTAGGTTGGATTAGTCAGCGCAATTACTTCACTGTAGAGACGCTGATTGTAGTGCGCCTTTGATTCGCCCGCCAATGGCTCCACGGGAAGATGATTGGCTCGCAAAAAATTGTCATAGGGCGAGCCGATGTAACGGCCAAATTCATCCTGCGAAAAATGCAGATCGCGCATGTAGGTGGAGATCATCATGGCCACCTCGTCCAGGTTCTGCTGATCTGTCGCCGTCTTTACATCAAGACGCTGGGAAGCGGGCAGCTTCAAATCATTTGTAATGCGGGAATCGACGCCCAGCATCAACGTACCGTACGACAATCCATTGGTGCGATCGGCCGCTAACTGGCTCGAACCGTCATCCTCGCGAATGACGCGGGCGATATGGGCCAATGCTTGAGCTGACTGTGTGGGATCCCAACCGAAGTTGCGTCCAGTCAGCGTGGCCTCCACCAGATCTTCGGGAGTCGCAAATTCACCGTCGAAGTGCAACAGAGCAGGTCCGGCATGCGATTGAAGGGATCCCACCATTTGCATGGCGTTGCGTGGAGTGTGATCGAAGGTACCCATCGTGCGTGGAATTGGACTGCGCGAGGTGAAATCAGCGTAAGTGCGGTTCCCGGCATTAGCCACGCCCTGAAATTCTGTGACAAAGTGGCAGGATCGGCAGTTGATCGACTGACCTGCAAACGGCCCAGGCAGCGGACCATTCGGCGTTGCTACTGTGTCAACAATAGGATCTCCGGTAGCAAGTGGTTGGTTTACAGCCGTCATGTGAACGGCGAAGTACTCCGCGAAGCGCGGATCGAGGAAAAGGCGCTCACCGATTGAGTCGGCCGCGGGTGTAACATCCGATTCCGTCTCAAATTGCGGGGCCTTGCCCGAGCCGCATCCAATCACAATGCCCGCCGCAGCAAGTACGAGGCAGGCAGCAGCCAACATCCTTCCATGGGCACGCGGGGTGGCATGCCGTCTCAGCATCATCTTCTTCATCGTCTCTTCTCTCAGTGCGTCGGAGTTGTGGCAGCTGAAGCATCAGGTGGCAGGCTGCGAAGGTAGGCAATGATCTGCCAGCGTTCGGGTTCCGGCAACGAACTCCACGACGGCATGCCCTTCCACGAATTGCCATTGCGCAGAATCCAGGCCAACTCGCCATCGGTGGCATGCACGATGCGTTCACTGCGCAGACTGGGACGACTGTGGCGGCCGCCGGCGTCGTCGCCATGACACTTGGCGCAATTGTCTGCGTAAAGAATCTTTCCTGCCGCAACAGCGTTCGCATTTCCCGTGTAGGGATCGGTGCGACTGCGATCGGCGGCGGGCACCTTGCGCAGCCACGATCCATCGGCGGCCATCAACAGCGACGCACCGAGAAGCAATAAAGCTGAAATCAAGCTGAATTTCATCGTGCCACTTTGCCGCGAAAGAGGTCGCGAAATTGCTGAATTTCATAGGAAACCTTGAATCGCCACAGCACGCCAACACTGTTGTCATTCAAGCCGAATTGCGGAGAGAAGCCGAGGGTCGGGCCGCTCGGCAATGTGAAGTTAAGGGTCGGCCCAGCGTAGTGGGACGTCGCGTCGAGTCCGAAGTCGTGCACCGTAGCGAGACCACCATAGAGTTCCGCTCCCGCCGAAAAGTTTTGACGGCAGAAGGTGCATTGACGGCTCCCCGCAACCAGCGTCAGCGGTCGGCTGGCTCCCACGGAGTAGCCAAACTCCCAAGGTTCGTTCTTGATGTTTTTCTCGGCGATGAAATTCTCCGAGATGTTCCAGCCTTTGAAATTACTCGAGAGGATCAGCTTGCCCTCAAGTTCCCGCTCAATCTCGCCGCGCGCTTGCGCATTGGTCAATTGCAGATCGGAAATGCTATCGTGGCCGACTACCTCGAGAATGCTCTTATCGGCGGTGTTGATGTCTTCGTACTCTAGGTAAAGAACAGGATTGATCCAATGCTCGCTGGGCAGAGCGCGGAATCGATTCTCCCAGCGGAATCCGGTGAAGATAGTGGAGTCGTTTTGCGTGGATTGGCCCTGGAGATAGACTTCGGTGGTCCACCAGGCCGTGGCACCGTATTCAAGTTCGATGGTTGGACTGAAGAAGGCATCCGCGTCTTTGGGCGACGCCGTCAAGCCCTTGAGTGCAACCTCAAGATTGCCTGGCTCTTCAAGTGCCTGTGAATAAGTGACGAAGTACGGCGGCTCCTGTGCAGCCGTACTTCCGGTCAATCCCGCACCCGCTAAAGTGAAAAGGGATAAGCCAAACACAAGCGCGGAGCGCAATCGTCGCAAGCTGAAGTGATTTTGCAACCCGGGAGCGGCGCAACCCGGGATAATTTCGCACGCACGGGGGCGGGCGCCTCTGATGATCGAGCGCACAGGCCAAGCCATCGAATTCCCTCTCTGGTATCGTGGCCGCGGTTTCCGCTATGCTGGAAGGACCGTCAGCTCACAGGTTGCCGGTTGAGCGGTCCTGGTGGCGCTTCGCCAAAAGTCTACCGCCAGGGCCGCCGCTTAAAAGCGATTTGCCAAACGACGAACAGGGGCGCTGGTAGGAACGGCGCTGGCAAAATTGCGGGCTATTTTTTGAATAGCAAGAGGGACCTTTCCTAGTCGACCTTTAATTGCGACTCATTTGGTCCTATATCAACCTAGCATAGCGCCGGCCTCGCCGCAAGCAAAGGAATGATGAGGCGCTGAGTGATCCCGGAGGGGGACTTCCGACGCTACGAACGTCTCTGAAGGTGGCATCCAATCGGGGCCCGGCAAATCCAGATTATCGTTCGGGCCGCGTATCGACCAGTCAACCTGCGTGATTCCGTCTCGATCAGAACGAACATGCAAAATGCACACACGCTCACCTCACGTGTGCAGCCGGCGCAAACAACGCTCAGGCAAATCTTGCGAAGGTTCCCGTGAATCAAAATTTTCGATTGTGTCGCGCGGCTTCAGTGGGAGCTCTAAGTGAAATTGCGAACGCTTACGGTGTGCGGCGAAGGACGGGAAGCGCCCAGGCGAACATAACTCCTCCGCTTCCGCTCACGACATACTGCCGCCCGTCGAGTTCGTATGTGATTGGAGACGTCTGCATGGCGGCTCCAGTGCCAGCGTGCCACAGGGTGGTGCCGTCAGCCGTCGACAGGGCCAGGATATTGCCGGAGGAATCGCCCGTGAACGTCAATCCCGCGTCCGTGGTGAGTACACCGGCGCCGGATCCACCCTGCCCCACATCGTGGTGCCAGCGAATTTTGCCTGATTGGTAATCGATGGCTTCGATGACGCCTTTGCCCCAAAGTCCGTAGTCGGCACCTGCCCAGCCGTACGCGCCATCTTCCGGCTTAGCAAAATAGATGCTGTAGCTGGGATGCGCATCGACAATAAACAGCCCCGTCTTCGGATCGAAACTCGGAGAGCGGTAGTTGGTCATGCCGCCCTCGTCGGGAGCAATCAACCTTCCGTCACGCTTGGGATCCTTGTCCGGATTCGGAATGGGGCGTCCGTCTTTGTCGACTCCAAGCGTCCAGTTTGTCGGCCCATATGGAGTAGTCAGAAGACTCTTCCCGTTGGTGCGATCGAGAACAAAGAAATAGCCGTTGCGCGAACTCTGCATCAGCATCTTTCTCGGTTTACCGTGAAAGTTCGCGTCGACTAGAACAGGCGTCTCCACTGCATCCCAGTCATGCGTGTCGTGAGGAGACGCTGAGAACCCCCATGCGAGCTTGCCGGAGTCCGCGTTGAGCGCCACAATGCTGCAAGTCCACGTGTTGTCACCGGGCCTCACATTGCCGTTCAACACAGGAGTCGGATTGCCGGTGCCCCAGTAGACCAGGTTTAAGTCGGGATCGTAAGTGCCGGTCATCCAAGTCATGCCACCAGTTGCGGCGTTGGGTGTGCCTGCAGGCGCAGTCGCGAGCCACTGCCACTGCAGCGTTCCCGTGTCCGGGTCGAATGATCGCAAAAGGCCGGGGATGTTATCCAGGTCGCCTCCCACTCCGACGATCACGTGGTCTTTCACCACAAGCGGAGCCATGGTGGACCAATAACCTTCTTTCACATCCGCGATCACTTTATCCCAACGAAGACTCCCGTCTTTGGCTTTGAGCGAAAGCAGGTGCGCATCGGGGGTGGTGAAGAAGAGCCAACCTTTATAGATAGCCACCCCGCGATGGCCTATATGGTCGCCCATTGTGGTCGGATGATTGAAATGCCAGACCAGGTGCCCCGATCGCGCATCCACAGCCCACACGTTGTCGGGAACCGTAAAGTAAAGAATTCCGTCGACAAGCAAGGGCGAAGACTTGATCACGGCCAGCTGGTTGGTCTGAAATGCCCACGCGAGACCGAGAGAATTCACATTGGATGGTGCGATTTGTTTGAGCCTACTGTGACGCTCACCGGTATAGTCTCCGTGGTAGAGTGGCCAACTGTCGGGCGATGGATGCAGCAACTTCGCGGAATCCAGTTCCTGCCCAACCAACAGATGCGATCCGGCAGATACAGCGAGAATTGAGGCACTAACAAGCACAACGAGTCTGAATAATCTCATACAAGAATTGACCTCTTTACCTAACTTGAAAAGTGCTTCAACCGCCTCAATTTCAATCTCTGCGGATATCCCATCAGATCCATGATGTCGACGACGGCGTACCCCCGGGATCAAGTCGATGTACCACTGTCATGACATCGACCGGGAAGTCCATCCCGGGTACGACTTGGATTCAAACCGTGTCAGTTCGAAAGTCTACTTTGCGATCCTCGCGGGACGCAAGGACATGCCCCATCAGTCCGGAGATGGATCAGACTCGAACTACGAATCCGGATGGGCGCGATTGATTCCGAGCATTCTTCAGGAAGGGCAATAAGAATAGGGATCCTTGAGATGGCTGAGTTCGGGGGCGTAGGTAAATGTGCCGTTACCGTTGCCGAGCATGACTTCATAATTGTCGTCATCCTCATTCGTGATCACGAGATCGGCGATACCGTCTCCATTGAAATCCGCGGTGGCAACATGGAATTGAGTTCCCTGTTTCGGCAACGGAAACGACCACGTGAACCGGAACGAGCCGTCGCCCACGCCAAGCAGAACTGTTGCGGAATTTGAGCGGACATCAGAGACGACAAGGTCAAGATTGCCGTCGTGCGTAAAGTGGCCGCTCGCGATGGACACAACCGACCCGAAAGTCGCAATATTGCCCGCGCTTGCCAGATTGCCCTTGCCGTCGCCCAGGAACTCCATTAGCGCCCCCTCGCCATCCCCCACAAGCACATCGGGGTTGCCGTCTCCATTGAAATCACCAACAATCAGCTCACGGGGATCGCTGCCGATTATGTTGTGGGAAGCTACGCTTTTGAATGTGCCATCTGCCTGGCCAAGCAAAACGGTAAGAAACGGTTGACTGGAGTCTTTGCCCTGCGGAAATGTCGTCTCCACCATATCGGCAATTCCGTCCCGGTTGAAGTCCCCCGTGGCTATCAAAACCGGCGGTTCCTCGGCAACGTCCGGTGCAGCCCACCCAGCAGTGATCTCACTCGAAAGCCCAGCGCGCACAAAGATGAAATTCCGAGAGCCCGCGTGGGCTGACGCAACCGTAATGGCTGCGACGAGAAGTGCGACCGGAATATGCATGGGATATTTCAACGAATGATCTCCCAATCAAAGATTAACTCTTAATCAACCCCGAAATTGCCGGATTCACATAATTGATTTCCCAGATTCATTCCTCAAAATCATCTGTGATTCCTCTGCTATTCTCTCCCTGATCTTGAGGTGTCCCATGACCCAATCGGATGGCGGCATCGGCAATGTAACGACAAATACCGGGCTTGTTGAAATGGCAATGGCGTATTCCCGCAGCCGTATTCTATGCGCGGCTGCGCGTCTCGGGATTGCCGACGCAATTGGAGATGAGGTTCGCAGCGTGGGCTCCCTTGCAGAAAAATGTCGGGCAGATGCAGATGCTCTGTACCGCCTTCTACGCGCCCTCGCCAGCATCGGCGTTACGGAGGAGACGACGCCCGAACACTTTCGGCTGACTCCGTTCGGCAAACCGCTGCGAAGAGACGTGCCCCAGTCCGTCTGGGCGGCTGTCATCTTCTGGGCTGATCTGCTTGCCGACGATTGGTCCCTGCTTACCGACTGCGTCCGAACCGGTAGGCCCGCCTATCAGGTCCGCGATCCGAAAATTCCATCCCGGTGGTCACAGGACGCCGAGGCCGATTCCATTTTTCGCGCGGTGATGGGCACGGCTCCGGCGGAAGATTACGCGCCTATCGCAAAAGCATGGGATTTTTCACGAGCGAAGGTGGTCGCCGACCTCGGCGGCGGTGGTGGGTCGCTCATCCTTGCAGTGCTTGCACTCAACCCTCATTTGCGAGGCATGCTTGTTGACCATGAATCCAGCGTGGAAGCTGCCAAACCTCGCTTCGCGGATGAAGATCCTTCCTCCCGATGCGAGCTGATTGCTGCCGATCTTACGCAATCGGTGCCGGCGGGCGCCGACGTATACATGCTTAAGCATGTACCTGGAGTTTCTACATTTGCCTGGACGATTTTTTGCTGAATCAACTAAGTAAATAG
>OBLU010000438.1_pt1 | contig 39394 bp, 31 predicted proteins | sample 1518681 | NCBI WGS metagenome assembly OBLU01 (sample SAMEA3539304, study PRJEB22396) | soil metagenome | biome: tundra; feature: field; material: soil | place: USA | collected 2010-05 | depth 0.15 m
CGCAAGCCCCTGCGAAGTCGGTTTGAGGCCGAATCGTTCGAGAGATAGTTAAACCATGGCGCAGCAACAGCTTACGGGTTTCGCGACAGAAACTAGCTAGTGTCTGAATCGCAGGCACTGCACATGCCATCTGCCGGGCTTCTAGGAATGTTGGTATCATATAAGCAACTAAAAAATGTCATTTCTTGAACCCCAAAGGCGGGTAGGTCAAAGGCATGGCGCAGTGAGGTGGTAGCAGTGTTGGAATCCGACTCGGCCTGCCAAGACTCCCGCCCAGATCTCCTTTTTCTGTCGCATTGCGTGCCGAATCCACCAGAGAAGGGTGAGAAAATCCGAGCCTATCATGAGATCGCCTATCTGGCAGATCGGTACCGGATACATTTGGCATGTATAGGGCGTGAGGAATCTGAGACTGGCGATGCGCGAGCTCTAGCTGCTCGCTGCGCCTCGGTATACGTCGCGTGTCATTCTCGTTCCTGTGCCTTGGTTCGGGCTGCAACGCGCTTTGCAGCCGGGGCATGCCTGAATGTCGCCTACTATAACAGTCCGCGGTTGCAGGGATATGTAACCGGGTTGGCGCGGCGGGTGCATCTACAGGCTGCCTTTGTGTACACAGCGGTCATGTTGCCTTATGTGCCTGCCGGGTTACCCATTCTTTTGGATATGGTAGATGTCGACTCCGAAAAGTGGTTTCAATACTCCGAAGCGCGGCGCCCTGGAGTTCTCTATGCCCTGGAGGCCAAGCGATTACGTCGTTTTGAAGAGCAGTGCGTAAAGGCCTCGCGGCTTACGGTCCTGGCTACTCAGAACGAAGCCGATCTTTTGAGCCGCATTATTCCGCAGGCGCCGATCACCTACATGGAGAACGGCATTGACAGAGAATTCTTCGATGGTGTGGCCCGGCCTTTGCCCGTGGAGTTGGCGGGACGGCCATTCGTGGCGTTCGTGGGCACCATGGATTATTCTCCGAATATCGAAGGTGCTGTTTGGTTTGCCGAGAGTGCTTTCCCGGAACTGCGGCGTCGTGTGCCCGGTCTTGAATTCTTCATTGTGGGGCGGAATCCTTCCGCCAAAGTGCGGCACCTGGCACGACGTGAAGGAGTTCGTGTGATTGGGGCGGTGCCGGATGTACGGCCCTACCTAGCCGGTGCGAGGGCGATTGTGGCGCCACTCGATTTGGCCCGTGGCATTCAGAACAAAGTTCTGGAAGCGCTAGCCATGGGCCGACGTGTGTTCGCATCCGAAGCGGTCTGTCGAACCTTTGGCTCACTGCTGCCGGTTGGAGTTGTGCCCTGTGCGTCGGTGCAAGACTATGTGGAAGGTTTGGATGCGTCGTGCCGACCAACACCGCACTGCGACGAAAGCATCCGAGCGGCAGCCTGCGAACGGTTCTCGTGGAAAAGAAACGTGGAGAACCTGGCCCGCGGGTTGGACTGCCTAAGAGAGGAACCAGTCGCATTCCCGAGGGTAAGATGAGCCGCCTCCTGATCATCTCTTATCTTTTTCCGCCAGTGGGCGGGGTGGGTGTACAGCGAGCTCTGAGCCTGGCCAAGTACCTGCCGGATTCGGGCTTCGACGTGCACGTCCTCACGGCACGCAACGCTGCCGGGCCGGTTCAGGACCCCGCACTGCTCAAACAGGTTCCCGCCTCGGTAAAGGTGCACAAGGCATTTACCCCCGAGTTGCCGTTTCATTTCCGCCAGAAGCTCTGGCGTTGGTTTTCGGGTGGAGGGGCCAAAGGACAGACAGCATTTCCCACGGCAGCACCGAGCCAGAGGTCCTGGTGGAAGAAGCTGCCGCTGGAAATTGCCCGCCGGATCTTATGCCCGGAACCGGAAGTCCTGTGGGTGCCTTTTGCGCTGCGGCGGGCCCGCGCGATCGTCAAGAAATACGACATCCAGGCGGTGCTGGTGACGGCGCCGCCGTTCTCGGCTTTTCTGGTGGGGAATGAATTGAAGCGAGAATTCCCTCAGTTGAAGCTAATCACGGACTTTCGTGACGACTGGCTCCGCTTTTATCTGGGTGAATTTGACTATCAGAAGGGCGACTATACGCGGCGGCGGGCGATCGCCATCGAGGGGAAGACTGTGGCCCTCTCCGATCGGGTAGTGGTAGTGACACAGTCCATGCTGGAGCATATTCGAGCCCGATATCCCGCGCAGGATTCCAATAAATTTGCATTCATTCCAAACGGATACGATCCAGAGTGCTTTGCCGGCTTCCAGCCGCGTCCACGCAGCGAAGCGAAAATCGTCGTTAGTCACGTTGGGACGGTTTATTCCGCCAGTTCAGCCCGCTACTATCTGGATGCTCTGGATGAGTTGCCCGAAGAGGTCCGCGGCGGCATCGAAACTCGCTTTATCGGCCGAATCGCCGACGATGAGAAGCCTTTTCTGGCATCGCGCAGATCCCAAATTACGGCACTCGGTTTCATGCCTCAGGATCAAGCGCTGCGCCAAATGCAGGAAACAGATTTTCTACTGCTGGTGATGACCGATGCGCCGAGCCTAACCGGCAAGCTGTTCGAGTACCTGGCCACAGGTAAGCCCATATTGGCCATCGCACCTCGTGACGGTGAAGTGGCCCATATCTTGCAGGAGACAGGGGCTGGCTGGTGCGCGCCTCCGGACGATCCGGCTGGCGTTCGGAGTATGCTCCGCCATGCTTTTGAGCACGCCCGGGATGGCCGGAATGGTTTCAATCCCGATCGGGACGCCATACGGAAGTTTGAGCGCCCACGGCTTGCCGCTGAATATGGTCGGCTGATCGCAGAAGCCTGAAACGATAGGGGAGAGCCTGGATTCAATGGTCGAAGAACGACAGCTTCGCAAAAACTCGGGCAACATCTGTGTGGTAGGGTGTGGCCATTGGGGCAAGAACCTGATTCGGAACTTCTGGATGATGGGGCATCTGAAGGCGATCTGCGATAGCGACACGGCCTCGCTAGCGGCGATAGCAGCGCAATATCAGGGGATCCGCATCCACGGGACTCTAGCGGAGGCGCTGGCAGATCCAGACTTGGATGCTTTCGTGTTGGCGACCCCGGCGGAGCAGCATCATCGCATGGCGTTGGCGGCGATCGCGGCCGGCAAGCATGTATTCGTGGAGAAACCGCTGGCGCTGGAAGCTGAAGATGGACTAGAAATGGTGAAAGCCGCGCGCGAGCGAGGCACCATTCTGATGGTGGGGCACCTTCTGCGCTATCATCCGGCCATTGTCAAGATTCAGGAGATGGTGGCGGCGGGAACTCTAGGCCATCTCGATTACATTTACTCCAATCGTCTCAGCATGGGCAAAATCCGGCAGGAGGAGAATGCCCTCTGGAGCTTTGCGCCGCACGATATCTCGGTCATCCTGGCTCTAGTGGGGCAGATGCCGGTGCAGGTGACTGCCACCGGCGGTGCTTACCTTCAGCCCAATATTGCCGACGTCACCGTGTCCAATCTCCTGTTTGACCGCGGTACCCGCTCCCACATCTTCGTAAGCTGGCTGCATCCGTACAAGGAGCAGCGCCTGGTGGTGATTGGAAGCAAGCAGATGGTGGTCTTCGAGGATTCCCGAGCGGACAACAAGCTGGTTCTATTTGACAAGCGCATCGAATGGAAGAACGGTTCGATGGAAGCGAGCAAACCGCAGGGCACGCCGGTTCCCTTCGATCCGGAGGAACCCCTGCGCCGCGAATGCGCGCACTTCATCGATTGTGTGATCCATCGCAAAGATCCGCTCACAGCAGGCGAAGAAGGTGTGCGGGTACTTCAGGTTCTGCAGGCTTGCCAGCGCTCTCTGCAGATGAACGGGGAACCGGTGCAAGTGATGGCGACTGGGCGACAAAAGATCATTGCGCAATAAGCGAGAATTGTATCTATGCCACAGAACGACTACTTTGTCCATGAATCATCCTATGTGGATGAGCCCTGCAGTATCGGCGCCGGCACGAAGATCTGGCACTTCTCTCACGTTATGACCAACTGCCGGATTGGCGAGCGATGCAACATAGGTCAGAACGTGGTGATCTCGCCAGATGTTGTCATCGGCAACAATGTCAAACTGCAGAACAACGTTTCCGTTTATACCGGCTGCATCCTGGAAGACGATGTGTTCTGCGGGCCCTCGATGGTGTTTACCAATGTCATCAATCCGCGCAGCCATGTAATACGCAAGGACGAATACAAGCGCACCTTAGTGAGACGGGGGGCTTCGCTGGGCGCCAACAGCACGATCGTCTGCGGCATCACGATTGGGAAGTATGCGTTTATCGGCGCTGGAGCCGTGGTCACGAGAGATGTTCCGGATTTTGCGTTGATGGTGGGCAGCCCCGCCCGTGTGCGCGGTTGGATGTGCGCTTGCGGCATCAAGTTGGACTTCTCAGCAGACAGCGCAGGGGAGCGGTCGCGGTGCGCAAGCTGCGGGGCCGGGTACCTGAAGAGCGGCGACTTGGTAACAGCGGTTCAGGAGGCTGCGAAATAACAAAATGAGCACAGCGGCTATAAGACAAGTTCCGTTGCTGGATTTGAAAGCCCAGCACGCCCAGATCCGGGAGGAAGCCCTGGCGGCAGTGGTCCGGGTCATCGATTCGCAGAAGTTTATCATGGGCGAGGAGGTGCAAGCGCTCGAAAAGGCGATTGCCGCATACTCCAACAGCCAATTCGCGATCGGATGCGCTTCGGGGTCGGATGCCCTCCTGTTGGCGTTAATGGCAGTGGAGATCGGGCGCGGGGATCGCGTGATCACCACTCCATTCACATTCTTCGCCACCGCGGGCGCCATCTCCAGGCTCGGCGCCGTCCCGGTGTTTGTGGACATCGACGCCGACACCTTCAACTTGAATCCGGAGTTGGTACAGAGGGCTCTCGATACTCACGAAGGGGTCCGAGCCATCATCCCTGTACACCTGTTTGGCGCGTGTGCCGATATGGGTCCTATTTGCGACATGGCGAAGTCGCGAGGAATTACGGTTATTGAGGATGCCGCCCAGGCTATTGGAGCCGAATACCAGGGACGCCGCGCGGGCAGTATCGGGCACATGGGCTGTTTCAGCTTCTTCCCAAGCAAGAACCTGGGATGCTATGGCGATGGCGGAATGGTCACTACCAACGATCCTTCGTTGGCCGAACGCCTCGCCGCTCTGCGTATTCATGGGTGCAAGAAAAAGTACGTTCACGATTGGGTTGGCGTTAACTCACGGTTGGATGCCTTGCAGGCGGCCGTTTTGCGCGTGAAGTTCGGGTATCTGGACCGCTGGAGCGGGCGCCGGCAGGAAAACGCGGACCTCTACCGCAAACTGCTATCCCAAACAGGCGCGCCGGTTATCCCGCCATCGGTAGCCGCCTACCAAACAAGACACATCTATAACCAATTCGTGATCCGCTGCCAAGACCGCAACCGATTGCAGGCTAACCTGAAGGCGGCCGGCGTGGGCACGGAAGTTTACTACCCACTTCCGCTGCACCTGCAGAAGTGTTTCTCGGACTTGGGGTACAAGGCAGGAGATTTCCCGGTTAGTGAAAGACTGGCGGAGGAGGTCCTGGCGCTGCCAGTGAGCCCGGAGGTGTCCGCGGAAGACATCCAGTATGTCTGCGAAACGATCTGGGCATTCTACGCATAATGCGGGTTCTGTCCATAGTAGGGGCCAGGCCGCAGTTCATAAAGATGGCCATGGTGTGCCGCGCGGCGGCGGCCATGGAGGTAGAGCACCGTATTGTGCACACCGGTCAGCACTACGATGCAGAGATGAGCGAGGTCTTTTTCCAGGAACTGGGCATTCCGGCACCAGACGATAACCTCGGAGTAGGCTCGGGAAGCCACGGTACCCAAACCGGCGAAATGATCAAACGCCTGGAACCGGTTTTGATCGAGGCGCGGCCGCACTGGGTACTCCTGTATGGCGATACTAACTCCACGTTGGCCGGCGCGGTAACAGCAGCGAAGCTGGGTCTCGGCGTGGCGCATGTCGAAGCTGGGTTGCGAAGCTACAATCGCCGTATGCCGGAGGAACTCAACCGCCTGGTTGTAGATCAACTCAGCGATCTGCTGCTTTGCCCGACGCCACTTGCGGTGGAACATCTGCGAACGGAGAACATGGGCGAGCGGGCCGTTTTGACGGGCGACGTGATGTATGATGCGGTGCTTGCATTCCGGCAGCAAGCGGAAAATCAGGGGAGCGTGCTGTCACGGACCTGGCAGCCGGGGGCATTTGCGTTGGCCACCGTACATCGCGCCGAGAACACGGACGACCCTGTGCGTTTGGGTGGTATCTTCAGCGCTCTGGAACGTATTGCCGAAGAGGTCTGTCCCGTAGTGTTGCCGCTCCACCCTCGCACACAGAAGACCTTGGCCAGCTTGGGCTGGTCACCGCGAGCGGTGAATGTCATCAAGCCGGTATCGTATCTGGAGATGATCCTCCTGGAGAGCCGCGCACGCTTAGTCCTTACCGATTCCGGAGGAGTACAAAAAGAGGCCTATTTCATGGGCGTGCCGTGCGTCACATTGCGTGACGAAACGGAGTGGTCCGAGACGCTCGCGAACAATTGCAATGTGCTGACAGGAGCCGATTCCGGCAAGATTTTCACGGCGGCTCAAACGACCGGACGAGCGGGTCCATGGACGGCTGTATACGGAGACGGTCAGGCCGGCCGCCACACAGTTGAGGCGCTCCGCGCCCATGCTCACCGCCTGAAGGGATGATGAGGATGAGTTCCGAAGCGCCACGGTCGGAGTTCGAAAAAGCTTGGCAGCTTCGATTTCAGGGTTTTGCCGAGAGCAAGGAAGACGATGCCGGGATCGCGGGCTGGTCGTCAAGCGGACTGGAATGCCGCTTCCGGTTTTTCTCCCGGGTCTGGAAAGAAGGCGCCGCCGGCTCCCGGTGGCTGGATGCCGGCTGCGGCGCAGGAACGTACACCCGCTTCCTGGCTGGCCGCGGGCTGTGGATGGTGGGAAGCGACTATTCTCTGCCTACTCTCCGCAAGGCGGCGCAGCGCGATTCCTGTGGCATCCGTTGGGTGCTAGCGGATATCACGCATCTTCCGTTGAGGCCAGGAGCTTTTTCCGGGGTGCTGTGCTTTGGGGTGATGCAGGCACTGGCGGATTCCAGGCCGGCCGTGCGGGAAATGGCGGAGGTGGTGCAGCCGGGGGGTGAAGTTTGGGTGGATGCGCTGAATGCGTGGTGCCTGCCCAACTTAGGAGAGCGTATGCGGCGCAGACTCCGCGGCGTTCCCATGCACCTGCGCTATGAGTATCCGGGCCGCCTGCGGCGGCAGATGGAAGAGAGCGGCCTAACGGAGATCCGCTCGTACTGGGTGCCGATCCTGCCCCGGCACTGGCAGCGGTGGCAGCCTTACCTCGAAACCGCGGCCGCTCGTTGGATGTTTCGCAGGCTGCCCCTGCTCGGTATGTTATTCAGCCATGCTTTCTTGGTGTGTGGCCGGCGGCCTCCCAACTGAGTACTTCGTCATCATCTACAAGAGCGGGTTTGAGATGTCCGCCGCGAGTATTTCCACCATGCGATATAGTTGCTTTAGTCAAATCCGAGCAGGACCTGAAAGCGTAGAATCTTTGCTACAGTTTTGTTACACATGGATGTCCGGTTTGCGCAACTTCTAAACTCTTGACCACGTGAACGCTGTACGTATACGAACGTTAGTCCCTGTAATCAGATTCGGTAAGCCACCGCCCCGCGTGACCGGGGCCACCACAGTTCGTATGTCAGCGGACTGCCGAAGGATCCGCTTTGCAGTTCAGGTTTTGAACAATCGGCCAGTGATCGAGCCTGATGTTCATGTTGGCGAGTACATTTGCCGACGCCCCGCCGGTCAGCCTTGAGCTCGCACTAGATTCTGGTGAACTGTAGACGCGCACTCCTCTCGCTCCAGAATCACTAGGGAATGTGCCCAGTAGCTTCCACTGGTAGGCTCGATTGTTAACAATCTGTAGGAGCTGCTCATTATGTTGGAAGCGCTCTGGTCTGGGCGACATATCCAAGACAAGAAACTGGATCCGACTTTCTTCAAGGCACGTCATCAAAGCCTGCGGGCTGGAGTATCGAGGGCGGTAGTACGTGTTGTTCCAGTCATTGTCGGCCAGCACTTTACTCGCACGGAGAACGACCTGGGTATTGTTACGGCCGGCCATAGCGACTTCTGAAATAAAAAGTCCTTCGCCCAAATCATTGTCCGAGGAGACAAGGCTAAGCGAAGTCTTGAAGTCCGGCCGGGAAACCAAACTCCTGACTGCTTCGCGAAATCCGTACGAGGTTTTCCTGGGCACCTTGAAGGAAGTCGTTATGAAGATGACGGTCGTGAGCAGGATCAGCAACTCCCTTCTCGTTTCCAGCTTGACAAACGTGACAGGAAGATGACGGGAAATAGTATCAGCTCCGGCGACGAAGAACATAAATAGAGGTGGCATAGCCCCGATCAAATATCTTGCCTCAATCCCTGCGGGTACCGTCGAGTAGAAGATGAACATGCTCAACACCAAAGCTGCCGCAGCGGCCCACCTGCTCTCGACGTGCCCTGTAGCGGGACGAACGATGCGCACATAGAATCCTATTAGTGCAAATACCAGTACCACCGGACCGACTGAGTTCCACAGAACGGCCCCATAGATGCGAAGGGCATTCTCTGTGAACTGAATGCCGCCCTTATATACGAAGGTTGGCAACATCAAATGCATGGTGAGTAGGTGCCAGGGAGCGGAAACCAACAGCACGATGAGGGCAGGAAGCCAAAACGCCACCCGCCTCAAGAGATCAAACCGACGCGTCACGAGAACGGCGATCGGCGGAACGAGGGCAAGATAGACCGCGTTTCCCTTGGTAAGAATTGCGAGAGAGCTAAGCACGCCAAACTTGACCGCATAGAGCCAGTGACTAGTTTCCAAAAAACGGCCGAAGTGGAGTATCGCCCAGAAGCTCAGGAGCGCAAGCAGATTATCCAGCATCACCAGCGCTGAGTATCGTTGCACGAGGGGAAGGAGAATCAGCAGAAGAGCGGTGGTCAGCGCCGAAATCTCTCCAAAATCCGCTCGAAGAACCGTGTAAATGCTATTTGCAATCAACGCGGTGATCAGTGCCATCAAGAGCATCACCGACACTAGAGAGGGAGAGAACAGCAGCATCCAGACGCCCACGACGGCGTAGAACATAGGCGGCCAGTGGCCGATTGCCATGTATGGATATTGTCCATAAAACCTTTGCGCGAAGGTCATCGGACCCGCCGGAACGCCAGCTGCAATGTAGTCTCGTACCAGCAATCCAGAGAGATAGTGCGCTGCCTCGTCTGAATATCCGCTCAACTCGGCCGTAAAGGCGCCCGCTCGCCACTGAAGTAACACAACGACCGCGAAGAATAGAGCGAAGACCGAGGCGGCCCGAAAGGCACGCCGCAGTGTGCTGCCGAGCACCCGTTTCGCGAAAGGCCCGGCCGCTCGATTCGATTCTCCTAACTGCAAATGCGTAGCAGTGTTGGGTGAATCCGTCGGCTGGCTTGCATCAGCAGGCATGTATGGGCCCCGCCCCGGGTAATTTCCAGATGATCCGCAATGGCAACGGAGAACACACCGTACCATCTTCGCCGTGGCCTGTCGCGGTGGACCGTGATTGGTGGAGCACGCAAATAACCATCATCACGATGGTAATGCTTTCATCGCCGGGAGTCTAGCTGGGAGCCAGAACTGCAGCGCCGGGTCCTGCCCACATTGGCCCCGACAGCAATGGGAACTGTACCCGAGCGAACGCCGAGGCATTATCGGTATTATTCGGAATGTGCGATCACTTGTCAATCTTGGGGATTTTAGGAGAGGACTTCGGATATTCGTACCGGATTACCGGCATTGCCGGGCAGAGTGGGCCGTAGCTGGTTGACCAGCGAAAAAGAAATCTGCCGGCATTGGATTTGCGGTGCTCCCTGGGCTCGCCAGGGAGGCAGGATTGAGCATCCCCAATGGCAGGGATTACACACCGATATAGGTGTTGTACTCAAAATGCTGGAAACGGTGGTAGGCCCAGAATTGCTGGGCCCAGGGAACGTCAAACAGCATATTTGCGTTTGCGTGCAGAAGATGGGCCGGGGCGATCTTATGATGATCCGCTCTTTGGTTGAATTCACCGATCGCCAGCAATTCTCCTATTTGGTCGCAGTGAAGCGTCTCTCCATCGCTGACTACATCGTCGAAGTAACATGGGACCCGGGGCAGAAGCATCTCATCCGGGGCATCGAACACCTGGAAGGCCGCCCGCGTCGAGGTGTAGTAATCAAGATCGAAGCTGATGAAGCCGATCGGCGCGGACAGGGCGCGAACCACAGCCGGAATCGTCTCGCGGACGTTGCTGAGGATCAATTGTGCGACGCGAAGTTCCGATTGCAGGCGCTTGATGTCCATGGCGAATGCACCTTCTCTCCAAAGGTACTTGAGGTCCCGGTAATCCGTGGGGCAGGTGAGGCCGGTCCCCATGTCGAAGCCATAGACGTCGACGGCGATACCCGCCGCCTTGCCCATCTCGATGGCGTATTTCTCCAGACATTTAAGCCCCCGCCCCCGGCCAACCCCGAACTCGATCACGCTGACCCGGCGGTGGTTGAGCCTTGAGGCGAGGTAAATAGCCTGTTGGACGCCGTAGGCGTATTCCGGCTTATCCAAGGCATTCAGGGCCAGCCTGAACTCGAGGGAGCCGATTGAAAGGCGCTTGATGATGTGCCGTACGGCGATTTCGGGACAGAGTACAGCTCGTACGATGCGTGCGGCTTGGCTTCCGGTCATAGTCAATAATACTGGCCGCCACCTGGCCGGGGCGGATACGCCCCGGCGGCGGACAAGGGGGCGGCCGTCTCCTTATGTTTCATTTTCTTCTGAAAGCATGCTGCTTTCACAGGGCGTTGCCAACCGCCATTCGCGGCTCAACTTCGTAATGCATTCGTGCAGGAAGCGATAACATTGCCGTATGTCGTCGGGGCTGCCGGCGTAAGGATCCTCGATTTCACCGTCCGCAAGCAGGACGACCTTCGGCGCCGCTTCCGGATAGCGCTCGAGGAGGAGGGCCCAGTTCAAGTAGTCCATGACGCAAATGAGGTCGCTTTGCTCGAGCAGATCCTGCGAGAACGGCTGTGCGCGATGCTGGTCCAGAGCGATCCCGAACTCGCGGCCAATCAGTATGGCCCGCTGGTCGGCCATCGAACCAGGTTTGGCCAGCACGCCGGCAGACTTTACCACAATCGGCGAGGTGGCGCCGAGTTCCCTTTGCAGGAGCATCTCCGCCATGGGACTCCGGATGATATTGCCGCTGCAGACGAACAGCACGGATTTGGGAGCAGTGCCCGGCAGGTTGGGCGCGCGACGGGCCCGCCAGCGGCTCAAGGCGTACCGGACCCCCACCCGGAATCCGAAATCGCGGCACACGCGCAGGATCCGCCGCAATTTCGGCGGGAGGATCTTGCGCGCCAACGCCAAAGGGTTGGGCAACTCCCCCAACGCCGGCAGCGGATCGGAAAAGGCCCATAGCGCATCTCTGGCGCTCCACCCATCGCCGATGAGTCCCACGAGTTCCCGGGCGAGCCTGGCATGAGACAGGGAGCCCGCCGCGTGCGCCCGCCAGATTCCCAGGCAACGGGAGATGGCGCCGGCCGTCCAGCGCACGCGGATCCCGCTGCGGTAGTGATCCGGCGGCTGGGGTGTCTGGGCGTGCAAGAACTGCCAGTGATACAGCGGGAAATCGATTCCCGCCCGCACCGATAGCGGAAGCGAGCCCCAGTAGCGGCCGTTGACTTCCATCAGAACAGCCTTCCCGGCGGCCGGATCGTAGCGGAACTCGACCATGGCCGGCCCTTCCCACTCGAGCTGTCGCAGCAAATCGCTGGCGGCCTGCACCAGTGCCGGATCCGGCGCCTGGGATTCGCACACCACGCTCACGCCGCCGGTATACGGCAATTCTTTCAATCGGCGATGCTGAAAAACCGTGACCACCCGGCCTTCCCACATCAGCATTTCCACGCCGATCCCGTAACCGGGGCAGTACTCCTGCAGGAGAAAGTTCCGGGCAAACTCCGGATCGCGCTCCATGCTCTGCCGGAGTTCGCCGAGGCTGTGGATGTAGCGAACGGCGTAGCGGGCTTCCACCGCCTTGCTGCGCGGTTTGGCCACCAGCGGGAACGTCAGCGCCGATTCCAGTTCCGGGAGGCCGGCCACGCTCAAAGGCGCGTAAGACCGAGGGGTAAGAACACCGCAGCGCTCCGCCAGGGCCATCGTAACGGCCTTATTCAAGACGCGCTCCGCGACGCTGGCCGGGGGACAGCAGACAGTGCACACCCGGCTCAGCTCCTGATGGCACGAACCGAGCAGGACCATCGCCACATCGCTGCCCGGGATGACCATGTCAAAGCGGTACTGCGCAACCAGGCTCATCAGGTTGTCTTTCAGCTCTTCCGGTTCATCGAATAGCTGGAAACAGTGCTTCAGCGCACGTGACCGAATCACCTGCTGGGGCGACCCCGGTAGCGCCGCAAAGGCTACCGGAACCCCGCTTCGAAGCAAAGACCGGGCGATGGTACAAACCACCCGGGGGGTGCCGTCCAGAATCAGAACCGGTCTGATGCTCATAGCCATGACACGAGTCTGCGCACCCCGGAAACCTGGGCGGCAAAGCGCGCCGGGGTATGGCCAAGCCCGATCCCGATGCGCCGCAGGGCAAGCGGATCGGTCGTGCCGGCGGAGTTCCAGCCGTAAATTCCCGAAACCGCGCTAAGGCAGCCGGCCGAGGATAACAGCGCTTTATCCCGCTCATCGAAGTCGCCCTCCATTCCATTCGGATACGCGAACAGCGGCGCTGGGACACCCAGGTTCTGGCGGATCAGGGTGACGGATGTCATGATTTCCTCCTGCCGGGCCCCGTCGCGTTCGTGGGCCAGGATCGCGTGCTGATGCGTGTGGGCGCCGATTTCGATCAAAGATGCGTCCACGGATCGGATTTGCTCCCAGGACATCGGCCGAAGCGCCTCCCGTTGCGCCCCAGTGAGGCGATGGCGATACTTCGGCCACAGCCGGTCCAGCTCCTGCAACACCACCTGGATCGGCAGATCCTTGTGCGCCCGGGAGTGAGGTGCGGTCAGAGGGGACGCTTCCTCGGGACACCACAGCCGCAGGAGCCGAACCTTGTCGTGCGGAAAGAGCTCGCCTTCGGCCACCCAGCGGGTGCAGACAAAAATGGTGGCCGGTATGGCGTACTGTTTCAGCACCGGCAGGGCGATACTAAGGTTGTTCTCATAACCATCATCAAAAGTGACAGCCGCTGCACCCGGCTCGAAGCTGCCGTGTGTGCGCAATCCCTCCAGCGCGGCGCGCAGTGAGGTGACGCGGAAGCGGGACCGCAGGTACTGCATTTGAAACGCAAACTCCCGGTACGACACGAAACTGGGCGGAACCCACGCTTCCCGGCACTCTTCGTCCCGGCAAATGCCGTGATAAACCAAAATCCGGAGAGAACGTTTGCTGTAGCCGGCCATGAGCCGGTTCAGGCCGCTCAGATCGACGGCGCGATAGGCCGCATTCACAAAGGCAGCCCGCAACCGGCCGGAGGTAGTTGAGCCCATGAGGTCCATGTTACTCGAGTTGGCTCAGCGGACCAGATGCTTGCGCAGGAATGGCCCGATCCGCCGCCCCAGGGGCGGGGGAACACAGCGCGTCCAGACGGCGCTGAACCTTTTCATCAGCGGCGAGGAGGAATCGAAGGTGCCGGCGCTCTGTTCGTCCGCCGGGCTGCCTGCCGTCAGGAAGTAGTAGCCGTGGCCGTCGATAATGCAGCCCCATTTTTTCTTGTAGTGCAACTGGCCTTCGTAGCGGATGCTGCCGAAATCGAAATCCTGGTATCCGGCCGCGTGCGCCCATTTGATGTATTCCCAATGGATCAGGTCGTTGGGGCGAACTTCCCAGAAGCGTTCATCGGACACGATGTTGATAATGTTGATTCGCTTGCCGCAAGAGAATCCCAGCAGACCTGCAATGGGTGTGCCGCGCTGGAGGGCCCAGAAGATTCTCAGTTTGTCCCCGTAAGCGGCTTTGCAGCGCAGATAATACTGAATACTGTGCGGCGGAACTCCCAGCCGGGTCATGGAACTGACGTAGAAGGGATAGAAGTCCCGGACGATGGTGTCCTCGTCGCTCTTCTCCACCACGGTCAGATCGCAGCGCTGGGCCTTTTGCACCGCCTTGCGAACCTGGTAGGTAATCACTTTCGCCCAGATCTCGTCCAGGGGACGATCCAGTGGAAGGTAGGCGTAGGATTGCGCATTGCCTTCGATCAAGTACGGCTTCCAGTCCCGGCTCCCCATTCCCTGGCGGCCGTGCATTTCGAGCGCGCGGCCTCCTTTGGCGGCCGCGAACTGCCGCAGATGCCCCATGATCTCCCGCACCTCATCCTCAGCAAGATCATCGTTGAGCAGCAGGCCGCCGTATTCCGAGAATGGCTGGCTGACCAGGCGGCGGCCAAAGAACAGGCTTCTGGTCTCGAAGGCGGGGAGGGCGGCGACAATCTTTCCTCCCTTCAGGAAGGCCAGGTAGTGCGGCGTGTAACCGTACACGTCCTCCAGGCAGCGGTAGGCGTACAGATGGCAGAAGCGGGATTGGGGATGACTCTCCACGTATTCATCCCACTGCCGGGCATCGCCGAAATTATCGATAAAATCCATGAAATCGCCTATTGCTCCGCGCTTTCGTCCCAGTCCGGTTCCAGGCCCCACTGCTTGACGCCGCAAGTCTGCCAAGCCTCGTCCACCGGCAACAGGCGCCAGTTTCGGCGATGGAGACCAAGCACGCGGAACACGGAAGCTCTCGCCACGGGACGGAAGCCGGCTTTGCGGACGCCGCGCATGCTGGATTCGTTTTCCACCTCAATATGCAGGAAGAGCCACCTTTCCCCCTCCGCGGCGAGGCGCTGCCCCAGACACTGCAAGGCCAGAGGATAAACCCCCTGGCCGCGATGGCTGGCCGCCGTGTGACATCCGCCCACATAGGCCTGCGTGTTGCCATCCAACCGCACATGGAAACGTCCGCCAATGACGAAATCACGACAATTCATGACGCTGAAATAGCATTGCCGGCCGTCCTGGATTCCCACAAAGAACCTTCGTCCTTGCGAAGCTTTTTTCTGAATCAGTTCCATGGTCCAGGCGGTTTCCCCAAGCAGCATTCGGTCTATCCGCTCCGGCTCCACAAAAGCGAAGATCAGACCGGGCGGCATCACCGGAGCCGGACCTGTGGCTGTGGGCAGCGCGAAGACCAGCGCCGCGCGATATCCGACGCTCATTTGCAGAAGATACAGGCCGCTGGACCGGAAAAACTCGCCCCATCCAAACAACTGCTGGACGCGCCATGCGGTCCCCCATTTGGCGAGAAGTCGCTCACGCATGGCAGAGTGATGGGGACACCGCGGCGCAAAACTCGGCGGCAAATTCCCGTGCCATGCGCTCCTGCGAAAACAACGCTTCGCAGCGTTTGCGATTTCCCTCTCCGAGCGAGGCGCGCAGCTCCGGATGCCCGGTCAGGTTCCGCAGACAGTTCACATACTCCGCCAGCGCGCCCAGCGGCACGACCACCGGCGGGCCGCCGCCGCCCAGCATGTCCCGCGTGTCGCCAACGTCCGTGCACAGCGCCGGCAACCCGCAGGCCATCGCCTCCAGCAGAGACATCGGCATCTGTTCGGTCAGGGAAGACATCAGGAAAATGTCAAAAGCCGCATAGTAGGGGATGGTGTCCACGGCGTGGCCCGTGAAAACGATCCGGTCCGCGATACCCAGGTCCCTGCTCAGCCGTTCCAACTCCGTCCGGCAGCAACCTTCCCCCACCAGCGCCAACCGGCCATTCGGAATGCGCGCTTCGGCAAAGGCGCGGACCAGCAGATCTAGCTGCTTTTCCGGCCGCAAGTGGCCCACGTACCCGCACAGGAGGTCGTCTTCGGCCGCCCCCAACATCGTGCGCAGTTGCGGATTGCGATCGGGGCGAAACCGCGCGACGTCCACCCCGTTGCGGATCAACTTGACCTTATCCCTGCGCAGGCGATATCGCGTAAGCGCGATGTCGAACAGGGTACGGGAGGCGACCACCGTCCTAAAAATGTGGTTCAGCGTCAGGCGCCGTGCCAGCACCCGGCGGAACTTCAACTTAGCCGCCTCGTCCGGTCCGAAACCATGTTCATGATGGACGACGGGGCAGACGCGACCCACCAACGCAGCCACCAGCACATCCATGGCACCCCAGTTGTAGGTGACCAGCAGGTCCGGAGCAGTCTGGCGCAGCGCACGATACAGGCGCACGAGATTTTTCCGGCCGACTCCGTTGGGCGGAGCCGGCAGGAGATCAACCTTCACGCCGTCAGCGATATGCCGGGCGGCATCATAGTTGCCATCCATCGCCATAATGCTGTGGGTGAAAGCGCCGCCCAGCGTATTGAACACGCCGACCATGCGGCGCTGCGGCCCCGCAGAGCCAAAGGTCGAAAAGGCGTGGGTGATGCGAATGGGATTGTCCATCCTGGCGGGCACTCTATTGGGCATGAGCCAGGCGCAGATCGCCTGGCGGGATCTCCGGCAAATTGGCGTCGATGGTCTCGCGCAGGAACACCTCCAGGCTGTCGTTCGGGCGCCAGCCCAGATCCCGCTTTGCGGCAGAGCAATCCAGGTGGGTCCGCAAGGTCCGGCTCTTCAGGTCCCGAAAGCTGGGAAAGCTATTATCCGGCTTGCGCGCGATGACCTTCAGGATCCATTTGCCGATATCGAGCAACTGCATCTTCACCAGGCTCTGCGGGTAAAATCGGAAGTTCCGGTGGGATCTTTCCGCCACGATTTTGACGAATTCCCGCGCCGATAGGCACACGTCCCCCGCCAGGTTGAACGATTTCCCTTCGATCCCGGGCGCCTCCACCGCGCCGAGGAACGCCTGCGCCACATCTTCCGCCAGCACGAAAGGAAGAGGCGTGTTGCCGCCGCCCCAGGCGAGGCAACAGGTGTCGGCCGGAAATTGCCCCAGCCCGCCGTGATTCAGAGGCCCACCCCGCCCCACCACCACGCCCGGGCGAAGGATCACGACCGGAAGATCCTGCTTCTGGAATTCCTTCAAGACGGCTTCGGCCGCACCCTTGGCCCGCGAATACTGGCTCCGCCGCAAGGGTTTGGGATCGGTGCCCCGATCTTCCTGCATGCTACCCCCGCTCCCAAGGTACAGCGCCGCGATCGAGCTGGCGTAGACCAGCCGTTGGACGCCATGCTCCAGGCAGGCGGTCGCGATGGTTCGCGTAGCGTGAATGTAATCTCTTTCAAACTCCGCCCACGTCTCGCCGCCGCCCGGGGCGAGGTGGCAGACCACGTCCGCTCCTGGAATCACCCGCCGCATGCACTCGGCGTCTCCCACCGCCCCGCGCACGAACTCCACGCCCGCCCGCGGGAGATTTCCGGCTCTCAACTGCCGGCTGACGACGGTCACCCGATAGCCACGCTGGAGCAACAGCGGAACAAACGCCTGCCCGATAAAACCGGTGCCCCCCAGGACCACGACCTTGCCTGTTCGCATAGCGCTACCTCGCTCCTCTGGACGCAGCCACGGCCCGCACCGGTTCGGCAATTTTCTCGCAGACCGCAATCACAGCGGAACCCTGATCGAGCCCCTGGAGGGGAGGCTGGCCGGCCATCTGCTTCTCATAAAACGCGCGGATGCTGGTCTCGATGCTCCGGCACATCGGATCGGCCGGCGGTTTCCACTTCAGAAAGCCGAGGACGTAGTCGGAAAGGTTCCGGCCGGCCTGGCCCACGTCGTTCCGGGCTTTCTTCGACGCCAGGTACAACTGCTCCACCGGTGGCATGAAGCGGGTCTTCTCGGTGAACTGCACGGCGTTGCGGCGCAGATCCACAAAAGCGGCGCCGTCCTGGCCGATCGCGTAGATCCAGAAATCGAAGTATTCCTTGCCGAACGACAGGAAGCACTGAGCCGAGCCGCGATCGCAGACCGCTGAGATCTGCCAGGTATCGTAGAACAAAGCCCCGGTGGTCAGAGTTACTTCGCCGGAAGGCAATGCGGCCACCGACCGGAAATCCCCCAGCAGGTACTGGATTTGCGAAAGCGGATGCGGCGCCTGCTCCAGGATGATATTCCCGGGGTCGCAAAACATCCAGTGGCCATGCTGGCCCGCCGACAATTGCCGCAGCGGGACATTCATACAGACAAACACGTGTTCGACCCGGCCGAGACGCCGCTGCCGGATGCCCTCAACCAGCTTCTGGAAGGCCGGCTGATAGATCGCGTTGTGGTTTACGCCCACGGTACATTCGTACTGCTCGGCGGCGCGCTGCATCTCCCGGCACTCGGAGACCGAGACCGCCAGGGGCTTTTCCACGAAGACATTCCACCGTTTTTTCATGCACTCGATGGCGGCTGCCGAGTGGACCGGCGGGGGAAGCAGCACATGCACGACGTCCACTTCGCCTTCCGGCATACGGGCGATGGAATCATAGACGCCGGGGATGCCGTGGCGGCGCCCGACCGATTCCGCCCGGCCCGCGTCGCTATCGCAGACGGCTACCAGGTCGATATAGGGGAGCGTCTTGAGCACCCGGATGTGGAACTCCGATATGAATCCCGCGCCCAGAATTCCCACGCGAAATTTCTTATGATCGTTCATAGGATGAATACCTCTTATTGTCCCATACGGGTCAGCGATTCCGCCCTTTCCGGGGCTCCGTCAAGACCTGTTCCAGTACCTGGAGTACTTCAAGGGCAACCTGGTCCCAGGAACGGGACTGCCCCCACAACGCGATGGCCTGGCGGTCCCACTCCGTGGACAACGCCTGGCGAAGCCCGTTCGTCAGAGCGGCTTGGTCGTCGACGGGCACCACCAGGCCGTACCGGCTCGCGGGAATCATGTTCGGAACGGCCCCCACGTCGGTGGCAACAACCGGGGTCCCGCAACTGAGGGCTTCCTGTATGACATTCGGCCAGCCCTCGCGGCTGCTGGCCAGGCAGAGCACGTCGGCGGCGGACATGAGTTCGGCCAACTCCGGCTGCGTAACGTGGCCCAGCAGCCGCACATCGGTCTGCATCCCCAGTTCGGAGATCAGGGAACGGATGGTGGAGTCGTACGTGCTTCCCCGAGCCGGGGGCCCCACTACCAGCAGTTGAGCCCGGATGCCCTGGTCCCGGAGAGCTTTCACCGCGCGAATCGTCCGATGGTGTCCCTTGAGCTCGATGAGTGCCCCCGCGGAAACAACCACGCGTGCGTCCACCGGGATACCATGCTTCCCGCGGCTCTCTGCCCCTGCCCGCGGAAAGAAAACCGAAGTATCCACTCCGTTCGGGATGGTCCGGGTCCGCTCCGCAGCCACTCCGAGAGAAAGGGCGAACTGGCGGAGCCTCTCCGACACGGTGATCACGCGGCTGGCTCTCCGAAGCGCCCATCCCATCCAGAAGCGCCTTAAGCGGTGGCAGGCGTGCACCACCTCGTCGCCCCGCAAGGTCACCACAAACGGGCAATGGAAAAACGCCCCGAGCAGCGCTGCCGCCACGCCGGCCGGATGTCCGAAGTGGGCGTCAATCACCTGAAACGGAAACTCCCGGCGTAAGCGCCCGACGGGCCGCACCAGGCACAGGAACAGGCAGAAGGCATTCAGAAAAGTCCCCAGGGGCGGGTAAGCCCAGCGGGGATGCAGCACCTCGAGACCGTGATCGCGCCGTTGCCGCGGGACGGGCGCGGCGGCCGGCCGTTTGTGCAGCAGGCTGCCATAATCGGTGACCGCGATGGGGGCAAGTACCCGAATCTCGGCCGCACGCGCCATGTGCTCGAGCCGCGAACGCACGAACACGCCCGACATGGGGTCGTTCGGATTGGGGAAGCTGATGCTCAGGCTGAGAATTCTAGGACGATCTCTCATTACGATTCGCGGACCACCTGTACCAGTTTGCCCTCTTTGGTCAAAGGGATCCGCTCCGTCCACAAGACCGTCACGGGGATGTCCACTAGGAATTTCGACAAGATCTGCCGGAGCGCCGCTTCCCGCTCCTGGGTAAAAGGGGTTCCTTTAAAGCGCAGTTGGATGGCGCCGTCCTTTTGCAGCGCTACCTGGAATTGCTCAATCTCCTGGAACTCCTTGAATAGATGATTCCAAAAAATGCAATTGATCATTTTCCCATTGGGCAGATGCAAGACTCCGGCGGTCCGCCCCTGGAGTTCCTTCAGGGACCGAATGCCGGATTCGTCCTGCTGCGAACCGTCCGAAACGGCGACGTCGCCGATGTCGTAGCGGAGGAAGGGAGTCCCGCGACACACCGTGCTGGTCCAGAGCAGGCGCCCGGGCTCTCCCGGCGGCACCGGCTTTCCGGCGTCATCCACAATTTCGACAAACAGGAACGGGCGCACCACCCAGAGCGGGCCACCCGGCTTCACTTGATAGGCCATGGCGGAGAGTTCTCGGCCGCCATAGCAGTTCAGGACCGGTACGCCGAAAGCCTGCCGGAAAAGGTCCGACTGGAAATCAAACAGCATTTCGCCGCCGTTCCAGGCGGTGTGGACGCGGCCTACGGGAGGTAGATCCCCACGTTTCAGCACCTGCCGGGCCACCGATTCGAGCAGGCTCGAATAGCCCAGCATGGCCACGGTCCGGTGACGCCGCAAAAACTCCAGGACGGCATCCACGGTCTTCTCGTTCACCTCAAATCCGGCGATCGGCCAGACTTGGCGCAGCCAGCGCCGCAGCCGGTCCTGGGATTTGGGTTCTTTGCCGATGTCGCGGTCCGATCCCCAGATGCTCAAAATCGGCATGCCGGGGCGCCACCCCATTTCGCGCTGCATGTAGATGCTGGCGACGAAGCAGGTGTGAACCATGGCATCGTCATGGAAGACGCGGGTCGGTTCGCCCGTGGAGCCTCCCGTGGAATTGGCCCGCCCGGCAAGACCGAACCGGCGTTGCACCTCCTCGGGGGCGAAGCGCGTGTTCAGGTCTTTTTTCGCCAGGATCGGAAGGGCGGGCCAGATCCGCCAGAGGTCTTCGGCCGTGCGGGCCTTAGCCGCCTCCCGCCACTCGGGCAGCGCATCGGCACGGCTGCCGAAATAGCGAAGCTGCGAGAGCAGCCGTTCGCCGATGTCCCGGCGCGCCTCTGGAGGTGGCAGGGACCGGTGGTGCGCCACTTCCCCGAAGACCGCGCCATACTTACCTCGCATCCCTTGCCAGTGCCAATAAACTCTATGGATCATGTTCTTTCCCCCGCGGCAGCCGATTCATCCGTGACCTCCCGGCCCTCGAAACCGGAGATCATGGTTTGAAACGGAGTCTCGGCAGGCCGGCCCCGGAGCGCCCGCAGCATATGTTCCAATTGGTCCCGGATTCCGGCGGCGCATTCGTGGAAGTACAACTCGGGAAGATGGGGCCCGACGTCGATCCTTTTCAGTAGAAACGGATCGATGGCGCGAGTATTCAGCCCGCCCATGGTCGTGACCGCCGTCTGAAAGCCTGCCTCTTTCACCATGTTCACCGCCGGCCATTGGATGTCGATCCATTGGCCGTTCGGGTAACAGAAGTGCGGGACCGCGCGCCCCAACTCCTGCTCGATCCGTCTCTTGGAGCCGGATCGAGCAGGAGTTGGGGCGCGATCCGTCTCTTGGAGCCGGCAATCTCCTCCCGCAGCCCATCCGCCCCGCTCACGCGGGAGAGAATCACGTGGGTTTTCGTGTGGGCGCCAAAATCCATCCCCGCGCGGGCCATCTGCCGGACCTCCTCCCAGCTCACCGGCGCGTAGTCCGCCGGAATTTCGGTGGGCAGACGGGTCTGGAGTAACTCCGGCAGATCCGCCACAACCCGGGTCCTTTCCTCGTTGGACATCTCCTTGGCGCCTTCGATCAGCAGCAGGGCGCAGCGATCGCGTTCCGTCTGGGACCGCACCGGCGCCACCAACTCCCGGCCGACAAAATCCTGTATCCGGATGACATCCAGCGGCGTGTTTTCCACCGCCCAGCGCACCTGGTTCACCCACACCCAGCTCTTTCCATCCACGAAGTCCGTGGCCAGAAACACGGTGGCGGGGATCTCGTACTCCGAGAAGATCGGATAGGCAACCGTGAAGGCGTCCCGATAGCCGTCGTCTACGGTAACCGCGAGAGCATTTTGCGGCAGCGTCTGGTCACCGCGCAGCCAGCGGGCCACCTGGTCCATCGACACCACCGAGTAGTACTTCCGAATGTGGTCGCACTGTGCCCGCAAGGCTGAATCCAGGTGCGACGGGAACCGGTGATAAGTCAGGATCCGCACTTTGTTGCGATTCCAGTACCGGGCCGCCCCGAGTCCGCCGCCGCCGTGGAAGGCCCGCCGGACCTTTGCGATCAACGCCGCCATGCTTCACACCCCTACGGCACTTGCCGGTTTCCGCCGGACGAAGAATCTTGCCAGCCGCTCCCGAACCCGCATCTCGTCTTCCTTGTACACTACTCGAAACAGCAGCAACACGGCGACATAGGCGATGACACAACCGGTGCCCGCCAGAAGCTGCCACACGATATGGGTCTCTTGCACCAGTCCGAATACCGCGACCACGGCGACGCCCGATCCCACGATCCAGGCCAGCCGGCCTAAATCCAGGGCAAACCGCCGAACGCGCTGCGCCTCGACGAAACTTAAGACCAGCATGCCTACAAAGCTGATTCCGGTGGCCAGAATGGCGCCCCACAGCTTGAGCCAGGGGATCAGTACCACGTACCCGGCAACGCAGAGGAGCGCCCCGGCCCACATGATCACCGCGTCCTTGCCGGTCTTTTTCGAAAGGAAGAACACATTCCTAAAATAATCTCCGAGGCCCCTGAAAACGTAAATGATGGCGATCCATCCCACGTATTTTGCCGCGCTCGCAAAAGCAGGGCCGACGATCACTTTTAACACGGGCGGCAAAACCACTCCCAGCCCCACGGCGCTCACCGTCAGGATCAGCACATAGTAGGTACACACCTTCACATAGATCCGGTCTCCGTCAGGCCCTTGCACCACATTGAACATCTGTGCCTTCCAATAGCGGTTGAATACCAGACTCACCAAGCTCACGATCATGCCGAATTTGTAGGCCAGCCCATAAATGCCGAGATCGGACAAGGACACGGAGCGCTGCAGGAAATAGCGATCTCCCAGATCCAGCACCAGGGACGCCACGGCGCTGAAGCCCAGGGGCCAGGCATAGAGAAAGAGCCGCGCAATCAATGGCCGGTTGAATTGCGCTCGCAACCAGGAGCGGCAGTACCAGGCCATGTAAACCGCGGATGCCCCGGTAACGATCAGCGAACTCCACAACATGCCCCGCAGGCCCGCATGCGCCACGGTGAGCAGGACTACATTCAACACGGTGCCCAGAATCCCACGGGCTACAGAGACAATCGCGAAGTCCCGCGAGCGATCCAGTGCGCGCAAGCAAGACAAACCGATTTCGGCGGGAAACGAAAACGCCAGGGTCAGGAACACCAGGCCGAAGAGATCGGCGTACCGCTCCGTTCCGAAGACCAAAGTACTGATCCTGCCTCTGGCCGCCAGGCCGACGACGACGCCTAGCGCTGTCAGAAACAACGAGCCATAATAGGCGGCGCTGATGCACTGCGCCTTACCTTCCTCAGTCTTGGCCTCCGCATAATAGTAGTAGAGCGAGTGCCCAAAATTGCTCCCGATCAAAGCGGCAATGAGCAGCGAAGTGAGGTCCAGCAGCTCCATGATGCCGTAGTCCGCCGGGGTCAGATAGCGCGTATAAATTGGGATCGCCAGAATACTGAGCGGGATCCGGAAGAACATTGGCACGGAGTAATACGCCATGCTGCTGGCGGATTCGGCAAGAAGAGATCGTTGCTTTCCCACGCTGGTTTTGTTCCTCACGATAATACGGTTCCTTCTTCCAAAGCCGGCACTTCCGTGTCCGCAGGCTGCTCCGGCAGGGACCGCGCCACGGTCAGCCAAGCCGCCGCGCACATCAGGAAGATATACAAAATGCTGTCGCGCTCTTTTCCACCGCTCAGATTGTACTGTGCAAAAACGATCAAGCCGATGGCCAGACCTCTCGGATAAGCCTCCAGCGCGGACTGCGCCCGCCGGTGCACCCCGGCCGACCGCCACAAGCGTGCAATGGTGCCGAACAGCAGCCATACCCACGGAATGAAGCCGAACAAGCCACAGTCCACCAGCATCTGAAGATAACCGTTGTGAACTTTGAGGCCCCAGAAGCGGGAGTCTTCAATATAGGGGCGCTGCAGCGCTATGAAATTCTCGTTCCCAAAACCCACCCCTATGAGTGGATACGATTTCCACATCTGGAAAGCGGCTTCGGCCATAACCAGCCGGGAATTCGCGGATACCTCCTGGGTGGGGTCCCTGAGCGTATCCATCCTGGCAAAAAACGCCTGGTGATACATGTAGATGGGCGGTACGGCCAGCATGCCAAATAGCACCATTACCGCCACCTTGTGCCTGGAGCGATAGACCAGGAGCAGCAAAGCGGTCAGCAGGGCCAGCGATCCTCCGCGCGATTGGGTCATCACCACGGCAGTCACGCATGTGAAAATGACGCCGATGAACACCAGACGGAACCACTTCGAATGCAACAGGGACCGGCCATACCAGAGCAGCGGGACGGTCATGGCCAGTTGCGCGGCAAGCGAGTTGTTGTCCAGCCCGGCATAGCCCTCGTACAGGTGCACACCGCCTGCACGGAGCCCGAACAGACCGAATTTCAGGCCGATGGCCCCCAGCGAGCAGGCCATCACTAAGATGAGTCCGCGCAGGTCTTCTTCGCTTCGGATGAGCACGGGGATCAGGAGGGTTATGGGGATAAGGCGTTCGAAAGCCCAGAACGGCTCGTATGCCAGGGACGGATAGACGGCGGAAATCACGGAGACCGCCACGGGGATTTGCAGCAAAATCAGCAGGCGGGCGATCGGATTGCGAAGGAGGATCCCGAAGTCCGCAAAATGACGGAGACTACCCAGAGCCGTGGCAATGGATAGCACCGGGACGTAGGGGAACACCCCGGTCGTGGACCAGGCGAAGTAATCCGGGCGCATGAGCGTGAACCAGACATAGGCGTACAAGCCGATCTTGGGGCGGACCAGCGCGATGGCCGACAAGAGGATGACGATGACAATTAGAAATATTTCCCGCACATGTTCCAGCCATGAAGCACTCTATATAACCGCCCCGGCCCGCGAAAGCCCGCTGCGCCCAGCGGTGATTACCAACCCGGACAACTGGCACCGCAAGTAGGTATCCGGCTATTCCACACACGCCTGGTTTGCCGTCAGCCCTGGAGGTTACCGGCCAGCGTTCCTCCATCATGCTTCACAAGAACCACCAGAATCCAGCCGGATAGAAAACGGAGGGGTCGGAAGCGGGAGATCAGCTTCTCGTACCCTGTTCCCAGCAGAAACAGCGCTGAGCTGAACATGAAGTAGGCAGGGTACTGGCCCAGGTATTCGGACGAGACCAGGCGGAATCCGCTTTGTTCGCTCAGCTTCCGGATCCTGCGGACTGAGTTAGACCTATAGAAAGTTGGAAACGTATCTTCTTCCTTGCGCCCCTCGGTCGCCCTCACAACCCAGGGATGAAAGCGGTTTGGGATAATGTGCGCCGCCACCGCTCCGTAATCCCACACATTCGGCGTCAGAAAAATGAAGTGGCCGCCCGTTTTCAGGACCCTATTGATTTCTTGGTAGACGGCTTGCGGGTTCTCCAGGTGCTCCATCACGCTGCGTGCGTAGACCACGTCGACTGTGCAGTCTGCCAGGCCGAGGCAGTCCAAACTCGCCTGTTTGATCTCCAGGTAGTCGTCCACTTCCGGAATCGCTACCACGTCGATGCCGATCAGCCGCGCCCCTGTGTTTTGCAGGGCGCGCAACACCGGAGCCCGGCGGCCACAGCCTGCGTCAAGCACTACCGCCCCCGGTTTCAGCAGGGAACGCACGCGCTCATCCAGCAGAGTATATGGGTGTGGCCCTGGGAAAAAGCGTTTACGCAGTTCAGCCGGCGAGGGCAGGGGGCTTCGAATCACCACGGCACTACCTTCATCCAGATGCTTGCGGAAGAAGAACGGAGTTTGTTATCTGGCGCCATCCAGCAGATAGATTAGCTCGGAACTACAACCGAAGTCGAAGGCGGCTTCTATCGATGCATCGGCGCTGCGCCCATCCGGGTCCACGCTAGACAACCATTTCACCATGGCGGTTTCATTGCACGACTGGTACTTGGAGCATCGCAGGCAGTCCTTCCAGGCTTTCCACGGCAGAGCGCCGCGCTCGACTCCCAGGAAGCCCGCTTTGGCGAAGAAGCACGGCAGGTACGTGAAGGTAAACAGGAGCCGGATCCCGTAGGACTGCGCCTCGGCCTGGAGGGCCTCGACCAAACGCAGGCCCAGACCGGTCCGCCGGAGGTCCCGTTCGACGGCCACAGAGCGAATCTCCGCGGCCGTGGGGCTGTAAAAGTGCAATGCACCGCGGGCGGCAGGTCCGTCGATCATCTGGGCCAAGCTGAAGTCGCGGATGTTTTCCGATAGTTCGAATTGCGTGCGCGGCAGCATAACGCCCTCGGCGGCGTACCCGTTAATCAGGCGCGTTAGCCACTCGATGTCGCGCACCGAGGCTTTGCGCACGGTGACCGGAACAACGTCAACCGCGGACGTGTGGGATTCGACATTCTGCATGAGCATCAACTCGCCGGGACCTTCGACCATTCAACCGGCCGGCCGAAGCGCTTAACCCGAACCAGACTAAACTCGTACTCGCAAACGCCGCTCTCTTCGACGGCGCGCCGCAGCGGGGCATCCGAGGCCGGAACTACGACATAGGCCCGGCTGACGCCCGGACTGGCGAAAGCATCGCCCAACATCTGGCGGAGCAGAGACGGATAGAAATGGTGCGTAGCGTCGGGCGGCCAGGAGGCGCAGTCGAACACCACCGCTGACTGCGCATCCAGGGGCAGCGGCGGGAGCTCCGGCGGAAAAGCGCGTTCGCCCGGCTCCAGCAGCCAACCGTGGCAGGCCAGGCGGCCACCCTCAACACAGGTGTAGACGTGGACGCCCTTCTCCAGCCGCTTGAGCGCCCGGTTGAGGAAAGGCGCAATGGGCTCGCCTCGTGGTTCCGGCTGGTAGGCCAGCAGGTCCTTCACGAGGTTGCGGTTCGCCGGCGCCAGACTCGATCCAGCGGGGGCGCCGGCCGAAGTGCAGGCGTAAATGCGCAGTTCCAGATCCTGCCGGCTGCGCACCTCCAGCACCCGTCGCCGGCAATCTGCGACAACAGCCCGGACACGGCTCGGCTCTACGTGGCAGAGCGCGGCCAGGCGGCGCACGGCGTTGCGGTAGAAGTCCCGGGCACGCGCCTGCAGCGACTGCCGGCGGCTGAAGAAGACCGTCAGGATATGCACCTGGTCGTTGTTAGTCGCGAAGCGGTCCTTGTAGCTGCCCTCCGGTGTCAGGTCGAGACTGTGAATCCCCTGCCGCGCCAGCTCCGCGGCCAGTAGTAGAATGTGCAGCGTTCCCGGAGAGTACTCCGCCAGGAAGGGCGTATGCGTAATGATCTGCAATAGCACCTGGTCCTTGTTCCGCACATTGATCTGCGCCGACAAGATCTGCTCGCCCAACTTCAGAACGGTCACGTGGAGCAAGTCCGGCACCTCGATCAGGGCCAGGTACAGAGAGCGCATCAGCGGGTTTTTGCGGAAGGGCAGGATGCCGTGAACCGCCCCCTGGCGAAAGTTGCACAACGGAATGATCTGGTCGAGTGCCTGGGCGAATTCCGGCGGATCGACGATCTGCCGGAAGGACAAGGCCCCCATCTTCTCCAGGCGGGCGAAGCGGGCTTTGTATCGCTTTTTCGCCAGCGAAGCTCTAGCCTGGCCGCCGTCCCCGAGTGCCATCAGAGGACGCGACAGCGCCAACAACCGGCAGCGGCTGGCCCAAGGCCGACCGGCGGCAGTCCAGTCGATGGGAGCGCCGGGCGGCAGGTAGACTAGTCGCAACACGCGGCGCGGGAACTGCCGGCTGAGTTCTGAGAGGGCCTGTTCGATAAAGACGTTTCCCGCCTGCGGCTGTGCAAGCCAAGCTTGGTACTCGGCTTGGTTGGCGCCAGCCGCAATCAACTCATGGGACTCCCGCAAACACGCCAGCAGCAGCAACCCCGCCAACTGTCCCCGGGAGTCCGTTCCCAGGACTACCACCGGACGAAACCGGCTGCCATAGACGCCATACCAGGTGCGCACGAAGGCTTCCGATTGAAACACGGTTGCCCAAGGACATTCGTCGTATAAAGCTTTCCAACGTTTGTGGAATGTCCCATCCCGGAGCAACGCCTCTGCCGCGGCGTCCTTAAGAATCGCCAAGGTCAGGCCGGATTCCGGACGCCTTTTCGGGATTCCTCTCGGGGCCGCCTCGGACATCGACGCACTCGCCAGCTTCTGCATAACGGCCTACCCGAGCGGGGGCACGGACTTGGCCGCCCGCAGCACAGCGTCCATTTCGCGTCTGGCCTTTTCCGTCCGCAGATCCTCGCACTCCCCCGCCAACACAGAGAGCGCAGTCTCAAAGGTCCATCGGTGCGATTCGCAGCGCATCGTGTTCAGGAGATCCAGAGCCCGCTTGCGGGAGACCAAAACGTCACCCGGCTGCTGCCGATGCCCGTCGTCGCACGCCGCACGCTGGCCCGCCATCAAGCGCGCGACAGCGGCCAGCCACCCCAAGACACCCCGCGGGAAAATGGAGTGCCACAGAAACAGGGCCCTGCTGTCGGGAACATAGCTGTCCATCAGCAAGTTTACGGCGAGCACCTGCCAGTATGCCGAAAAATCCGCGCTGGCGGTCATCGCGGAAATCTGTTTCAGATAGTTCAGATAGATGTCCTGGGCACTATCCAGAAGCACCAGGCGGCCGCTACGCCGGCAAAAAGGAATGACCTGCAGCGCCTGTACCGCGCCTGTCCCGATCCAGGCGCGCAGCAGAAAGCTCCAGTCCCGCCATGGAGACCGTTCGCCGGCGAGGCTGTCAAAATAGAAGTCCCCCAGGCTGTAAAAGATGTGCCCGCTGCCCCAGTGTTCCCATCCCTGCGGTACGTGGGGATGATGCCCAATCACCAAATCCGCGCCCGCCTCCACGAGTTGGCGCAACTGCGTTCTCCGTTGCAGGGAGGGAAGGGGCACCCTCTCGTTGCCCCCGTGGGCGCAAACGATGACCATGTGGCCGCTGCGCTTGGCTTCCCGAATCCGCTCTTCCGCCAGAGGGCTGACTAGCCATGCCGCACCGGGCCGCCCCTCGACGGCGATACCGACTTCGCCTTCACAAAACGAAAATATCCGGACGCTCTGTCCGTTCGGAAACGAGATTGCCAGCGGCTGCGTAGCTTCCTCCGCGTTGCCTCCAGCGCCGACGGTTAAAAGCCCGGCCTGCCGGCAGGCTTTGAAGGTATCTTCCAGGCCCCGTGGGCCGAAGTCCAGGATATGGTTGTTGGCCAGGCTCACGGCGCCGAAACCGGCGCGCCGGAGGATCACTGCGCTTTGGCCGCTTAAAGCGAGATGCGGGCCCAGCCCCTTGGGGTACTGCTCCTGGCAGACTGTCACGGGGCCTTCCAGATTCGCCATGGCCAGCGTGGCCGCCCGGATTTCCGCAGCTACCGCTTCATCCAACAAATCCGGCCAATCGGCCGCCGGCGACCCTCGGGCGAGATAGATGTCTCCCACAAAAAGAACCGATGCGAGGCCGTCCCTCCGGCCCTCATCTTCCGGCCATCCGGGGGCCGACCAGATCGTACTATCCAGCTTCTGCATCGGAGGTGAAACGCCGGGGCACGTTACCGCTGGCCCAGGGTGTACACCGAACTCGTTGCGATTGCTATCGGCAAATGGAGAAAGGCGGATCCTATCGCGGTGGTTTTTCGGACCGTAGCGGGGCGGCCTTCCTGGTCGAAAGGGTGGCTGGCTGGATGAGAAATGACAGAGGTAAGGTAGTCCGGCTGATGTTGCAGACCCCCGACAGCGAGGCATTTATCGCGATGGCGTAGTCGGACTGGTCGCACTTGCCGTCTTTGTTGATATCGCCGGCGCCGCAAGGCAGGACACCCACCGCTTGGTCGATGGCGAGTTGCACATCCAGAACATTCAACGCCCCGTCGCCATTCACATCGCATGGATTCCCGGATGTAACTATCGTCAGCGAATTGGGATTGGTAGCCGCGCTGAAGGAAACGTCCCCTGGAACTCCGCTCAGTTGCAGGCCGCTCGGGTACGGCGCGTAGTCGAAATAGTATTGCACACGCCACAGTCCGATCTGGGCAGATGTCGGTTTGAAGCTGTTCGCCAGCCCGCAACAGCCGGTGGTGGACGTGTTGTCCGGCGCCACGATCTTGCAGCCCTGCTGGCAGGTGACGCTGAAACTGCTGGTCCCCGACGGCACGTTGAAATAATACATGCCGGTGTCCAAATTCATCCCCCCAGCCGGAAGCGCTGCCCAGACTTTGGCCAGCGAACTTCCTGCCAGGCCGGCAATCACTTGGTCGGCAGTGCGGCTCTGCACGATCTGTATCTGGTAGTCCCCAGTCAAGCCGTCGGCGGGCACCGTGTATTTGTGATAGCGGAGATCACCGCCGCTGGCGATCATGTCAGTTAACAGGTTGGGCGGGGTGTAGCTCTGCGGATACCCACTCACCGTGCGGCCGGCGGGGTCCACCACCTTCACCGTAATAGGCGTGCAGGGATAGGGATAGCCGTCGTCCACCCCGACTCCGCAGTCATAGACCATGGTAAAGTTCCAGGACTGATCGGCCGGCTTGCGGGCTTTGAGCGTGACCGTCTGACTTGCCGGAAGTTGAAAATAAGAGATTGCGTACGGCGGCTCCGTATAACTTGTAAAACCATGCAGCGCCTTGAGCATCCACGGCATTCGTTCCAGAATCCAGAAGGTGCTACCGTAGCCTAGCAGGAAGCCAGACGACGTCAAATAAAGAGGATTCTCGAACAACTGTAAATACCTTTGTGCATAGTTTCTGCAAGCCGTGTCCCCGGTCAGGGAATAGCACAGGGGGGCCGCGGCCAGACCGGCGTAGTCCGGGCAACCTCGGGCGCCGCTGCTGAGGGGACTGGCAATCTGGCCCATGCCGGCACAAGCCCGTAATGTTCTGGAAACATTCGCCGTGACTGTCGCGTCATTCTTGACCGCCGCGTATTGATAGTAGGGCCACAGTTGCCAGTTCATCCCGAACGCGGTCCAGTTGACACTTTGGTAATCGACTGCGGTGGTCCCAATGGGAGTTATGGTATAGCGCGCAACATGATTCCACAGAGTGTCGGCATCCGTGGAACTTCCGGTTAAATCGATCTCATCCGTATACACCGACATGCCGCCGCCAGCCGCTCGATTTTCCGGGCCACAGGGAGTTGTGGCGCCGCACGTAGCGTCCTGGTACGGGGTCAGGCTCCTCAGGGTGGCAATACGGGCCAGAGACACATCATAGCTGCGCTGATAACCGGTCAAGAAATAGAGGATTTTCATCGCGCCGATCTGGCAGTCCATCTCGGGCTCGCCGTTCGAGGTCTCCGGGACGCCGGCGCTCCAGGTGCCCCAGTGGGCCGTCCCCAAAGAAATGGTGCTATTGCAGCCTCCGTCGACTTTATCCACATGCGAGCCATTGGCATCCACAAAGGCGGTGGTCACGTGTTGCCGGTCCACATCCATATTGTGTGTAATAGTCGGATAACTATAGTCAAAGTACTTCCGGCTGTCGGACTTCAATTCTCCCGTGCGCAGGAACTGGGCGAGCATCGCGGATTGCCATCCATACCGGCCCTGTGCCCAAAAGCGGTCGGCGGCACTGCTGGGGGAATCGTTCTGGTCCCCGTACACGAACGAGCCGTAGAGGTAGTTGTTGTCCCTCCAGGCCTTGACGTAGTTATAGATGCTATCCTGAATACCTTCTTCCACAGGAAAATCCGCGGGATCGTAGGCTAGGGCGGGGCCGATCGCACCGCTGTCGGCGAACCACTGCGCGTTCATGCCGATCAGAAAGTTCTGGAAGCGCGCCGAAGTCCCGGCGGAATCCGCCGACGGCCCGTGGAAATAGTACATCAATTCCCAGGTCTTTGCCGTCCCAACCGCATTGAAAGGACCCTGGTTATAGATGGTCTCGCCCAAGGCATACGAGGCCGTGAGGTCAAGATTGTTCGTCTTTTGATAGGGGAAATACTGGTTGGCCTGAACGCTGGGTGGCGGATGTAACGCCACCGCCTGCTTGTTCGCGACTTGGGTGACCAGATCCGCGTGGATCGGCCAGAGGTGTGCGTTCAACGAACTGCCATTTGCCTCAAGCTCCAGGGGGAAGTTCTGCCACATGTCACGGATGTAAACCGTGAGCCCGCTCGAGCCGTTGCTAACATCGGCCCAGCCCGCGCTCTGAGTGCCAGAGCCCACTGTGCCGCCGTTCTTAGCAACGGAGAAATGATTATAATCGTCCTGGGCCAGATAGCTGTCGTCGCTCCCAGTCATCGCGACCCCGGCAGAACCACTGGTGAACGTCAGTGTATTGCCCAACTGCAGAGGCAGCATCAGGGAGATTTGCGAAGGCTTAAAAACGTAGGCATCCTGATCCAGTGTCCAGGTCGCGAGCACTTTGACCGCGCTCTGGCCGGCGTATGCGATCATGCGGACATCGAACAGGCATTTCTTCTTCCCCCCACTGTCCACGAAGGCCCCCCGCAGGCGGATCTGCGCCCGCTGCGGGCCGGCGTACTCGACGATGGCCTGATAGTTGCCGCCAGGATTTGCCGACGAGTAAGGTGTACCGTCCGCAACGACCTTGAAATTATTGCCACTCGAAGAATTTACGAGACTCACTCCATTTAAGGTCACTGTATTAAAGAAGTTGAAGGTATCTTTGCGCACGGTGAACTGCAGCGGTCCGGTATTGACGGTAATAAGCGTGGAGTCCTGCGTCAGAGTGAGGCCGCTGAAACCGGGATCATTGCCAGTGCGGGTCTTCAGGTAGTACACGCTTGAGCCGTTGGCGGGCACAGAGGCCTGAAAATCCAGCAGGACCCATTTGACCGCTTTGGCGTTGTCGGTGGGCGCGCCCCCCCAGCGCGCCAGCACCGTCATTTGTGAAGGCACCGTGGCGCCGCTGCTGTCGGTTACCATCAGGGCCGCGTGGGGGTCTCCCGTAATGTTATCCACTTGCCGCAGCGGAACTCCCGTAGTTACAGAGTCATTCGTTCGGTTCACCCCAGAGTCGTCCTTCAGGGTAAGGGGGATTGAGACGGAGGATTGGGCAAGCAGGGGCAGCGCGAGCAGCCCCGCGTAAAGCAGAAACGAAAACGCAAAAGACAATCTCACTAAAATGGTATAATAATATCGAGTTTTCATCGAGTTTCCCTCCGCTGGTTTTGCGACAATTTCGGCAAGCACCTCGTAATGCGAAGATCCCCTTCGGGCGAAGTGGCATTACGATCTTCCGGCCCATCTGGCCGTACACTAGGGCATATCGGCCTAACGGGCGGCTAACTTTAGGAGGAATCTTGGAGCGGCATGTCTTCCAGGGGGTGGTTTCGTGTGGGTGTCATACGATCCGCGATAGTAGAAACAGGGAATTTGGCATGTCAACGCTAATGATAGGATGCGCACGAATTCGGCGTCAATACAACGATAGTAGTAGATGGTAAGAGAACGATAGTTAAGAAAGAGGGATCTGGCTTTTCGACCACACAGATATAGTGTGCCAGCGCGAGAGCGGGAAGATCATTTGCCCAACGCCCTTGCCAACAGTTCCAGCGTCACAATCCTTCCGAAGCGCTTGGCCTCCGGGAAGCTCTCGGCGCGAGAAGCGCTCAGCAGACGGTCTAAAATGGGTACGTTATACAGGTCCCGGCTGGCCATCGTGGCCGGGTTCAAACAGTCGCCCATATCGGTCTCTTGCCATAATCGCCGGATGGGGTTGGGAGAGGTCGGCACGGCGGGCACTAGAGTCGGGAAAGCACGGCGGATTTTGCGCTTCAAAGCGCGGTACAGCACTCCTGCCATCGGATGGAAGAGATGCGCCGTGTTCAGGCGCAGCGGCAAGGCCGGGCAGCCATCCGTCAAGGGCACTCTCGCCAGCAACGGGCTGAAATGCTCGATCAATCGACGGTGCATTCGATTCCGTACCCGGACGCCGGGCGGAGCAGACAAGCTCGCCTCCATCGGACCACGCCAAAGGAATGGGGAAACACAGGGCCACACCCGGCAGGTCGCGCTGGCGATTCGCCCGTACCAGCGATGCGCATACACCGTCAAGGTGTTGTTGTCCATCTTTACCGTGTTAGGCCTCTCTTCCCATCCCACATTGGCCCGCTGGACCACCTCCTCGAAATGCTCCAGCAGACTGTCCTGAAAGCAATGCGCCATCAGATTCGGGATCTCGCCCACATAGGCATATCGGCCCAGTGCGAGCGCTTTTTGGTCGAAATGCCCCTTCCACCCCGTAAAAGGAACCAGCAGTTCCCAGTACAGCCCTCGGCCTAGCTCTCCATAGGCTCCGTTCACGGTCGCGTCAAATTCCCCGGCCAGCCGGCTATGAACATCGAGCACCCGGGCATAGTGCAATACGTCGTATTCCCCGTCGCAGAGCGCTAGGGACTCTTGGGCCTTGCTCCACCAATTCCGAACGCACTCCACCCGCGGGGCCTCCCGCCGGTGGCGCAGCCGGAACTCTTGCGCAATGCGGTTGGCGACCTGCACGTCCGGGTCGCTTTCGCCGCCATTCACGACCGTATCAAACTCGCCGGGCAACTGCAGCCTGGCCCCAAGCACGGCACGCGAGTCCATGCCGCCGGTTAAGTCGAACAACGGACGTGTAAAACTTCGGGAGACCACCTTAAGACTGTCTTCCAAAGCAGCGGCGACTTGTTCGACATTTGCCTGAACCTGCGCCCGATCGTACATGACAGCCGACAAATCCCAGTACTTGATCCTGGACTGTAAACAGCCACGCCTGTACCTGAATACGGTAGCTTGTTCGAGCTTCTCGATCCCCTGAAACAAGGTGCGCTGTCCCGAAAATACTGTGCCGGTCGCCAGAAACTCACGGCACGACACATAGTCCCAAGCCGGTTGCGAAAGTGCGGCCAGCACCATCGATGAAGTGGATAGCACCAGACAAGAGTTGATGCGAGTCGTATAAACGTGTAGAATCCCAATGCGGTCTGTTATGACAACTAGTTCATTGGTCGTCGGATTGCCTGACGCGATGACAAACATTCCGTCGGCGGCATCCAGGCAGCGTTCCAGTGACTGGTTTCCAGACACCAGCGCTCGCAGCAGCACTGCGAGCGCCAACTCGCCGGTATGCCCATCGTAAAACCATGTACCGGCGCCGGTAATCCAACCAGGCACAATGGAATTCTGAATGATACCGGAAGTGGGTTTCAATAGCTTCGGAAATTTCGCAGCCGCAGTGGATCCACTGCTAAGCTCTTGCTGGGGACGAAGCTTTGCTAGTTTCTCGAACGCGCACAGCCCCTTTTGAAACACGCTTTGTACCTGCCGCTCATCCTCGCCTTGGACAATCAAGAGTTGACCCATACGTTATCTCTATCGTCTGGCTACGGCTTCTTTGGTCTCTTGGGGTCCAGGGCCACAGTAGAGCGCATCCCAATTTGCCAATATTAGTAGATTCCATAGCTTCCGATCATGATTCTTCAACCCGGATTGGTGCTCGTTCCAAATCCGCCGGACGTCGGGTAGCGACACATATTTCTCCATGGCCTTCTGAAGAACGAGCGAACTGAAAAGGGGATTTAAGTTGGTTCGGAACCATTCGGCTAACGGCACGGCAAACCCCATCTTGCGGCGCGTGAGCAGAGCAGGTGGCAGGTAGGGCTTCACCGCCTCTTTGAAAATATGTTTTCCGTTTTGGCCGTGAAGCTTAAAAGGCGCTGGGAGCCGGCACGCCAACTCGACCAAACGATAATCCAACCATGGCGACCGGCTCTCAAGCGAATACGCCATAGTGGCGCGGTCGACCTTGACCAGTATATCCCCCGGGAGGTAGGTCTGGAAATCTACAGCCTGCATTTGTTCCAGGGGTGACAGATGCCGGAGGCGTTCAAAACGCGCGCGAAAGTTTTCTCGTGGCGAGTACCCGCCAAGATCTCTGCGCACCTCCGGAGACAACACCGCATCCAGCAACGGATCCGGAAACACCGACATGGAACTAAAATACGCATCGCCGATTTCTCGCGCGAGATTGGCCAACAGCCCCTTAGCGCGGAAAACCTGTGGCAAGTAATCGAATTTTGGATACACGGCCGCTCCTGCCTTGATGACCGTCTGCCGGAACCAATGGGGAATCCGGCGTCGCAAGTTCTCTTCAAGAACTCCGAAATAGTAGCGCCTGTAACCTCCAAACACTTCATCCGCCCCATCCCCGGAAAGCGCAACTGTTACGTGCTCACGGGTCATTCGAGCCAGGTAAAGCATCGGTATTGCCGAGGAATCCGCAAACGGTTCGTCAAAACACTCTCCGAGCGTTTGGAAAGCTTCATCGATTGAAGGCGATACTACCCGCTCATAGTGAGCCGTCCTATAGCGCTCCGCCACCATACGCGCAAAACCGCGTTCATCATAGTTCTTGTTGGTAAAACCGATGGAAAAGGTCTTGACGTTATCTGGCACGATTCCAGCCATGAAGGCGACGACGGCACTGGAATCGACGCCGCCGCTCAAGAACGCTCCGAGTGGGACATCACTGATCAACCGTCGCTTTACGGCGTCTTGTGCCAGACTTCGGAGTTCCTCCACCGCCTCGCCAAAGTTCCAACCGGAGTCAGCCTCAAAGCGGGGCTCCCAATACCTCCGGATCCGCACTCCCGATGGGCCGATAGTAAGGCTCTGGCCCGGTTCCAACTTAAAGACGTTCTCGTAGATTGTCTGCGGGTCCGGAATGTATGACAAGCACAGGAAGTCCGCCACACTGCGACGGTTGATGGCCCCAGGAAATCCTGGTAGAAGCGTCAACGCCTTCAGTTCCGAAGCGAAACATAATCGCATTCCGGGGACGGCACAGGAGTAGTAAAGTGGCTTCTTACCCATGCGGTCGCGCGCCAGGAATAACTCGCGTTTCTGTGCGTCCCAGATTGCAAAAGCAAACATACCGTTCAGGAATTCAGGCAGCCGCTCTCCTACTTCCTCGTAGAGGTGGACGAGCACCTCCGTGTCGCTACGCGTGACGAAGCAGTGTCCTTTTTCGACCAGGTCGCGCCGTAATTCGAGGAAATTATAGATCTCCCCATTGAAGACGACTTGAATGCTGCCATCCTCGTTGCCCATTGGCTGGCTTCCTCCGCTCACGTCGATGATGCTGAGGCGGCGGTGTCCCAGCGCCACTCCGGCGGCGCAGTAGTAGCCTTCGCCGTCCGGGCCACGATGGCGCAGTCGGTCACACATGCGCTTCACAAGCATCCCGTCAGGGACGATCCTGTCATTCGTGAGGTAGCCGGCTATTCCGCACATAGAGTGTTCAACATAGGGCGCGATTCTCACGCCCGAGGGTGTTGGGCGCCTTGATGGGCGGTATCCTTTGCGGACGCTTCAAATAACCAAGTCTCGTCACTTTGCAGGAGATCCGCGATCTTCGATTTGACTTGGGGGTTGGGTTCGCGAAATCCATTTATGATTCGACTCAACATCGTTTCATCCATGCCCAACATCTGGGCTAGCCGGTTCTGCCGGATGCCAGATCTCCAGAGCTGAAGCTTAAGATTGGGATACATGGGAAACGGAAACGGTCCGACGAATTCTAGGCAACAGCGGTGCAACGCACCAGCTCGACGTCACGGCAGTCGACTTCTGTCGCAACGGATTGTGAGAGTACGTTGACCGAGATTACGAGACGCGATTGGTTTCTTAGACGCACAAAGTACCCCTCGACACCTTTGAGCGGCCCTCGTTTGACTCGAACCCAAGCGCCCTCCCGCAAGAAAGGATGGGCAAAACACGGGGTATTCGATTTCAATACACTTCGGATAGCTTCTACTTCATGACCGGAGACCGGCTCATCCTTTCCCCCTTGCCCCACAATCCTGACCACTCCCGAGGTCTGGAGAAGCGGGAGTCTCGTTTGAGTATGCTCTCCGATCCGAACGAATAAATACCCTGGAAATAACGGAACCAGAACTTTTCGCTTCCGGTCCTGCCATTGATGCATCTCTTCGTATGCGGGGAGGTAGTTCTCGATGTTCTTCGCCGAGAATTGATCCGCCACGCGGACCTCGAAATTGGACCGGGTGTGAACGGCGTACCAGTTGGATGGAGGTGTCAGGATTCCTTCGTTTTGGAGGGATTGGTAGCGCACGGATTCCGACTGGCCTAACATAGCTCCGCCCTTTCCCTTACAACTTAACCGCCTAAACCATTGATACTAAACAATCCAGCCGGGACAGGCCGGAGACCCCGTTACTACCGCCTATCGCTTTGCGTCACGCGGTTGGTAGTACGGCGCGCCGTAGTCGTACCCAGAGCTTCCACCCAAAAACCACGGCGTCACGCAGTTCAGCAGGACGCCTAACAACTTGTCTTTTGGCACGGATTCCAGTGCCCTCATGCACGCTGGCCGACTCGTGTGATCCGGACGTACGACCACAATTACGCCGTCACACACCGACTGCAATAAATCGTAATCCGCCACCGCCGCTATCGGAGGCGAGTCCAGGATGATGTAGCGAAACTGTTTCTTCAACCAGGCGGCCGTCGATGGCCACCGGCTCGACTGCAGCAACTCGGCGGGGTTATCGATCGGTTTCCCCGCGGCCATGAGAAACAGATTGGGAAAATCCTCGGTCGCCACAATGGCTTCGAGCGGCTCACATCGGCCTTCCAGAATATCGGCCAGGCCCGGGGCCTCTGGAATTCCCAAGTGGACGTGGACGTTCGGTTTTCTGAAGTCGCCGTCCATCAGCAGCACGCGGGATTCGGATCGCAACGAAAGCGCCCCGGCCAGGTTGATCGCCGTGATGCTCTTGCCGTCGCCCGAGCCCGCACTCGACACCAGGATCACTTGCGGCCGCTTGATATGTTGGAGTAGCTTCGTTCGAACAATCCGGTACTGTTCGTTCGCGAGCCAGTGATCCTCGCCGAACGGAAGCGCCGGGGAGTACTGCGGCAACCTCAACCGGATTTTCCGTATCGTCGAGAGGTCGGCCGGCGCCGCATTCCCGTTGACCGTTGGAGGCGTCGGTGCAATCTTCGGTTCGGCTGCTGTCTGCACTGTCAATGGCGCAGGTTCGGCCGTCGGGACCGCGACCGTATTGCGCTCATCCCCAATGAGGGAAGCGGCGTCCAGATCGGGTATCGATCCCTTCTGCAGCAACAACGCGTCGTAAAGTTTGCTCATTCTCCCCTGCCTATGCAAGTCCCA
>OBLU010000442.1_pt1 | contig 39215 bp, 33 predicted proteins | sample 1518681 | NCBI WGS metagenome assembly OBLU01 (sample SAMEA3539304, study PRJEB22396) | soil metagenome | biome: tundra; feature: field; material: soil | place: USA | collected 2010-05 | depth 0.15 m
GCAAACATAGTACTCTGTGCGCTTCCTATCCAATCCCCGAGCTTTATTTCTTGATCTGCCCCAACGGCTACCTGCCCGCGCATGGGCGATACCCATCCCAAATCCGTCTATCGGTGACCAGAAATTAGGCGACCAGCGTGCCAGGTGCTGGCAACTGTTAACAATTTGACAGCGTAAGGGTCCGCGGCCAAATAGAAGTTACGACTACCGAATCGACCGAATGCCTATGCATGATAATGTGTGCACTATGATTCCTGATTGATTCTAACATCGCTATGTCGCACGAGGGCTCCGGCCGACCATCGTTCCCCGATTTCAGTTTTCAACCGTGTCGTCGCAAGGCACCCCGCACGGGGATGTAGTCGGAGAGCGCACCGGCTAGCGCGTAAGTCAACGAAGATCGCAATCGCGAGGGCGACAGACGCTTGAACTGATCGGCGAAGCGTCCGCGACGTTCGGCCGGACCGCGACGAGATCAAGTTCCTTTTCCGGACGCGCACCCTGGTTGGCGGGCGACGGCGTTTCAGAGGCTGACTGAAATATCGGCGAGTCGATCTGACTATCTGCCAAATAACTTTTGGCGCTGCGCGGAGTAGTCTGATGGCGTCGCGGAACAGCGACGCGTCTTTATAGATCGCTCGTCGATGGCAAACCGATCATGTCAGGTGCCGAGTCTTCACTTTTCACTGGCACCGAAAGACTAGAACAGAAGAGGCATTGAGAACACCTGGCGCTATATCCACTTGACTGATGTTGATAATGGACAAAATGACTTTGATACTTGTAGGATTAGGTTTGATTGTGTATATTCAAAGTTGATTTGTACTGACCAATTCCCCGAAAGGAGATTGCTATATGCCTCGACAGAAAGCCTATCGCGGAACCACATCGGCATTCCAACAAGTACAGCGCCAAGCGCGCACTCTGCTCATGAATCTGCGCAAAGACATCCGCTTGAAAGAGTTGCTACTGAGTAAACTCAAAGAAGAAGAAGCGCGGCTGGGATCGTTGATCGGTCGTGGGGGCGGTGGGGCGAAAGCGGTCAGCGGCGGGCCACGCGGCCGAGTCAATTGGCGCAACGTGCTTTCGGCGCTTCCCAAGCAGTTCAAGGCAGCCGACGTGCGCAACGTGCGGGGACTCAAGCAGAAAAGGCCGTCGGAGATATTTGCGGCGATCACGCGATGGATCGATGCCGGAGCTGCAAGGCGAAGGGCACGCGGAGTATACGAAAGAGTCTAACCGAGGCTTCGCGCGTACCGGCCGCAATGCGGTATCGCGCAATTAGAGCAGAGTTGAGCGGCGCCGCAAATCATCAGCTGCGCCGTTTTCTATTGCTCAATTCATCTGAGTTTCGCAGCGTCATTGTGCATTCCAATTGCGCTCCGAATAAACTCCGCGCAGCGAAGTGACAGCAACGCAAGGTTGCTATAAGCTTTTTCGAAACCTCATTCGCGTGCAAAAGAGTCAGACTACATGGCCGTGATGACGATTGAATGGCGGGCGGACACCGTCCGTATGATCGATCAGCGCCTGCTTCCCGCGCGCGAGGTAATTCGAACCTATCGCGACTACCGTGGCGTCGCACGAGCTATCCGCACGATGGTGATTCGCGGCGCACCCGCAATTGGCGTCGCGGCGGCAATGGGTGTCGCGCTCGGCATCAAGGGCACCGCTGGCGCGAAAGCGCGAAAACGCTTCGAGGTGGTAGCGAGAGCACTCAAGGCCACCCGGCCAACCGCGGTAAATCTGGCGTGGGCAGTGGATCGAATGGGCCGCGCGCTCGACGACAGTATTTCACTCGACGCGGCAGAATTGTTTCGCCGCATGCGCGCGGAGGCGATCGCGATTTACCGGGAAGACCTGGCGGCGAATCGCGCGCTGGGCCGGTTCGGCGCCGAACTCATCGGAGACCCGGCCACAGTGTTGACGCATTGCAACGCCGGCGCGCTGGCGACGGCAGGATACGGGACGGCGCTCGGGGTGGTGCGCGCTGCACGCGACGCGGGCAAAAAGGTCCAGGTGTTCGCCGACGAGACGCGGCCATTTTTGCAGGGCTCGCGCCTGACCGCGTGGGAACTCCACAAAGATCGGATACCGGTGACGGTGATCGCTGACAGCATGGCGGCAACGGTGCTCTCGCAGAACAAGATCGATTGCGTGGTGGTGGGAACAGATCGCACGGCAGCGAACGGCGACGTCGCGAACAAAATTGGGACCTACCCGCTGGCGGTGATGGCGCGGCGCCACGGCGTGCCATTTTACGTCGCGGCGCCGCTGTCGTCGATCGACCTGGACTGTCCCGACGGCGCGGCGATCCCGATCGAAGAGCGCTCGGGCCGCGAGCTCACTGAGTACGGCGGCAAGCAGATCGTGCCGAAGGGCGTCAGCACGTTCAACCCCGCGTTCGATGTCACCCCGGCCGAGCTGGTGACCGCGATTATCACCGAACGCGGCGTCGCGTATCCGCCGTACACGGAGAGTTTGCGCGCGCTGAAACTTGGGCGATGACCGGCTTATCCGGCGCGAGCGACGCGCCGCCTACTCATCAAAGTGATCCAGATACTCGGAAAGTCCATAGCCAATTTTGCCGTCCCAGTTCCACTCGGTCATACCTTCGGCGATGCGAGTGACTATACCGGCGCGCCGGTTGCGCAGCGGAATCATCGATAGCACTTTGCCGGTAATGACTATTGGCGCTCCGCCGTCAGCGGTCTCACAGTTCACCTTGATCTTGTCGTGTAGCTGCTGCTCGCCGATGAATTCGGTCTGAATATCGACCTTCACGATATTGAGAATCGGTTGGCCCTTGCGCGCAATGAATCCTCCCGGGAGTTCGCTGCCGTCGCGATTCACCGTAATTGTGGCCATCGCGCCAAGACCCTCATCGAAGTTCATCGTGAGCCATCGGTAGAACTTAGGCGCCTGCCAATAGCGCGGTCCCCAGCTATGATCGCGCAGGCCAAGCGCGTCGATTTTGAACTCGCGGTCAATGCCGTCGGCCGTCAGCACCAGTTTTCCCGTTGCGTGGCCGAGCTGTTCCAGGTGCCCCTTGGCGAATTGAGTTTCGGGGTTGCCGAATGGTTTCGGCGAAACCCATTGATCTCCAATTTTTTCGCGCACTTCACCGCCCCATCCGGGAGAAACAGCCACATAGTCAATTTCGAGCGCCGCTTGCGAGTATGGATTACTTTTGAACGCCTTGGCTGGATCGGCCATCTCGAGCGGATTCTTCAGCATGCAGACTTTGCCATTGTAACTAACGCGATGGCGTTCGAACGGTTTGACGACTTCGAACCTTGCACCGCCGGCGTGGTGAGCGTCGTTGTCCTTGATCTCGGGCCGCTGGAACATGAAGCCGACGGTTCCGTCCGGAAGGTACAGGCACGCGGTCATTTCGGCGTAACCTTCGTTTGCGCGATTACCTAGTCTGATGAAACCGCCGAGGCGCTGACTACGATCGAAGAAATTATAGTATGCACTTTCGTTGAAATTAGACTCGCCGGTGTTCGAATGCATCAGGTCGTCTTGTTCAAGTAATACCACTTTGAGCTCAGACATTAGTCAGATCTCCTCTTGCGGTTTTGCGGTGTTTCGAATAGCGATGTCGCTCTCGAGGTAGCGCGGATTTGCGATACGCAGTTTGTCCTCGACGCTCTGACGCACGACCGCAAGTACTTCCCCGCGCCAGCCGCCGTCGTCCGCCTCGCCCGCGCGAATCTTCGCGGTCAGCTCTTCGCCCATACCGGCAGCGGCCGCGCGCAGATCGTCGAGGCTGTGCAGATGCGGCGCGTCGTGCCCGAGCAGCCGCGCAAGCGCCTTCACCTCGCTGCGAACCAGCGGATCTTCCAATTTTATTTCACGCGCGACGATTCGCATCACGTTGGCGACCACTCGCGCATGAAACTGGCGCGCGCCTTCGATTGCCGGAACGAGTTCGCGATCGACAAAGTCGGCGGCCGCTTCGAGCAATTCAACTGAAGTCGGGCGGTCCTGCATATTGATTACTCACATTACGTTTGACTAATTAGTGAAACGGCCATTGATCCGGATTACCATGTTGCTATTCGATCAGGTTTAACAGTTCGAGCTCAGTCTCGGCAGTCCGCCGTCCGATACTGGCCAGTTCGACGCTTTTTACGAATCCGTCGATATGGGTGCGGGCCTGGCCGATGGTGATTATGCCCCAACGCAGATTGCCGAAGACCTCCCAGAATCGGGCCGCTTCGGGATCGACAGCGGTGCCACTGGCTTTTTCGTAGGCGTGGAAAAAATCCTCGCGGGAGCCAAGCCCTCCGACCGGCTTCTGATCATTGCCGAAGCGCCACGCCCGCACGCACATCCAGCCGACATCCTCCATGGGATCGCCGAGATGCGCCAACTCCCAATCGAGGATCGATCGCACGCCTTCGGGACCAAAGACAACATTGCCGATTCGATAGTCGCCGTGCACGAGCGTCGTGCGCGGCGTTTTCGGAACGCGCTTCAGGAGCCATCGGAATGCCAATTCGAAGGCGGGATGCGGTTCGAGCGCGAGGAGTCGGAAGTTTTCCTGGTAGCGGCTGACCTCGGTCAGCGCCGCGTTGTCGCCCGACTCCGCCAGGAAGTCGAGCTTGTGCTTGACGGGATCGATTTGATGAATCTTCGCGAGAATTTCGGCGAGTTGCGCGGGCATCACTTCGCGCGCGCGGGCGTAAGTGTCGTCGCGGAGCAGGCGACGCGCCAAAGTTTCACCATCGATCCGCTCCATGATGAAAAATGCGGAACCGAGAACGGCCGGATCTTCCGAAACCCAGAACACCTCGGGAACCGGGATGCGTTCTTCGAAGGCGGCCCGGATCACCATGAACTCGTGACGGCGATTGGTGGAGATATTGTGGGCGCCGGGATCGCGCCGCAGCACCATCGCGCGCCGACTCGTTTCGCCGCCGCGCTCCGTCGCGCATTCGAACGACCAGATCTCGCGCGACGCGCCGCCAGGCATCTTGCGAAAATTCTCGATCGCGACGCTGTCGAAACGGCCCTCGGTGCGGATGAAGCCGGTCAGCCGCCGAACCATTTCGCCGGGTTCAATTTTCTCCATGGCGCGCACTCACTCCCGAACTAGAATGAGTATCACGAAATTTCCCCGCTTCGCATACCGAGCGATTGACGCGCTCGACCGTCAGGCGCGATGTCCCGCTTTCTGCGCAATCCCATCACCGAGCAGGTTGAAGCCGAGAATCGAAAGCCCGATCGCGAGTCCGGGCGCAGTCGTAAGATGCGGGGCGACGAGCAGGAACGCGCGGCCAGCGTCAAGCATGTTGCCCCAACTGGGCGTGGGTGGCAGCGCGCCCAGGCCAAGAAATGAAAGCGCGGCTTCGGCGCCGATGATTCCGCCGATTCCGAACGTCGCCTGCACGGCAAGCGGTCCAACGACGCCGGGGATCAGATGGCGCATCAGCAGGCGCGAACGACTGGCGCCCAGGCTCTCGGCGGCGAGAACGTAGTCGCGCTCGCGCAAGGCCAACACTTCGCCGCGCACGATGCGCGCGTAGCCGGTCCATCCCATCGCAGTTAGCGCGATCGCAAGATCGATCATACCCGGTCCGAGAATCGCCGCCAGCGCGATCGCAAGCAGGATTCCCGGAAAGGCGAGGACGATATCCACGCCGCGCATTACCAGGTTGTCGATTCGATCGCCCGACAGCGCGGCGGTTGCGCCAACCAGGCTGCCAACGACGAGCGAGATCGCAACGACGACGGTGGAAATCGAGAGCGAAAGCCGCGCGCCAGAGAGGACCCGGGCGAGCACGTCACGGCCGAGCGCGTCGCAACCAAACGGATGCGCGCGGCTGGGCCCGGCGAGCGTGTTCGCAAGATCGATCGACAAAGGATCGGCGCGAAACAGTAACGGGCCCAGGATCGCAGCGACGACGATCGCGGCAACGATAGTCACTCCAATAGCCAGTGATGGATTGCGGACGCGCACGCTCACGAGATTCTCACTCGCGGGTCTACGATCGCATAAACGAAATCGGTCGCCATGTTCACGATGACGTAAGTCATCGCGAACGCGAGTACGCATCCCTCGACCACCGGATAGTCGCGCGCCCCTATCGCGCTAATGAGCAGGCGGCCGATACCCGGCCACGAAAAAATTATTTCGGTGATGAGCGTGCCGCTCAGCAGCGCGCCCATCTGGAGTCCGATGATGGTCACGACGGATGTGAGCGCGTTCTTAAGCCCGTGGCGAACAAGGGCGGCCCGCGCGCTCAACCCCTTGCTGAGCGCGGTGCGCATATAGTCGCTCTCGCGCACGCGAATCAGGCTCTGGCGCAACATCCGCGCAAGGATCGCGGCAAGCGCGGTGCCAAGCGTGACAGCGGGCAGGACCAGATGCTCGAGACCCCCGCGGCCGGTGAGCGGCAGCCAGCGCAGGTCCAGTGAAAACAAAATCATGAGCAACGGACCGAGGTAGATGTGCGGAATCGAAATGCCGACAATTGCAAATCCCATCGCGCCCAGATCGCCGGCGCCGCCGGGATTCGAACCCGCGATTATTCCCAGCGGAAATGCCAACAGCACAGCGATCAACATCCCCGCCGCAGCGAGCTCGATTGTGGCCGGGAAGCGTTCGGCGATGAGACGCGAGACCGGCTTGCGATATGAAATCGATTCGCCCAGATCGCCGACGGCGAGTCCACCGAGATATGCCGCGTACTGCACCAGCAGCGGACGGTCGAGGCCCAGCTGATGCCGCATCCCAACAATGTCGGCGGGCGCAGCGGTCTCGCCAAGCATCGCAACCACCGGATCGCCCGGCACCAGGTGGATAATCGCGAACGTCAGCGTCGCCACGCCGAGCGCGACGGGCACGAGCGCGAGCAAGCGCCGGACCGCGTAATTTATCACTGGATCACTGCGACGGCTCTCCACCGCCGCCGCCGGGGCTACTGAGCGTCACCGTCGCGAGCGAACGGAAGCTGCCATTGGGATATGCATCGAAGCCAACCAGCCGCCGATTCATCACGGCCACATTGTCGACCCACCACAGCGAAACGTACGGCAGTTCCTCGGCGGTGAGTTGCTGCACCTGTCCGTATATTTTTTTTCTCGCTTCAGGATCGACAGTACTCATTCCCGCTTCGACCAGGCGATCCATCGCAGGGTTTGAATAGTAACCTCGATTCTGTCCGTGCGGTGGCGTTTTCTTCGAATCGAATACCATGTAGTAGCTATTCGGGTCGTTGATTCCCACCCATTGCAGCGAGGTCAGGTCGAAACTTCCGGCCTGAATGTCCGCATAATAGGTAGCGAAGTCGAGCGTCCGGATAGTCAGCTCGATACCCACTCGCTGAAGCATCGCCTGAAACACCTCGCCCAGGCGCGCGCCTTCCGGAGTCGTCTTGTATTCGAATCGGAGCCCGCGCATCCCGTTGCTTCCGGCCGTATAGCCAGCCTGATCCAGCAGTTGACGCGCTATTGTTGGATCGTAGGAATAGGCAGTGACGTTGCCCTCGTATGCCCAATTCTCGGGTGAGAGCATGCCAGTAGCTACCCGCCCAGTACCACGCAAGATGGTATTGACTATTGTATTGCGGTCGATCGCATAGGCAATGGCGCGACGCACGCGTAAATCACGCAGCCGGGGATCACGAAAGTTGAAGGACAGGTACTTGTAGGTAGTCCCGGGAGTTCTGCTGACCTCCAGAAACCGGTGCGATCCGAGCCACGGCAACACGTCGTACTCGATATTGTTTCCCGAGAAATCGCAAACGCCCTCTGCCAGTTCGAGCGCGCGCACGGTAGGGTCGGGAACGATCTTGAAGAGGATCGATCGTGGTGCGCCTGACGGATAGGGAGAATAGGGATTGCGCTCGAGCCGCGCGGCTTCATCGCGTGCGTAACCAACCATCTGAAACGGGCCGCTGCCGATGGGAGCGGCTGCGGTTCCTTTCGAGGGCAGCGAACTACCTGCGGGTACGATACCCTCGGTCGCCAACTCAAGGGCGGGCGCATACGGATGCGCGGTGGTCATGACGACCGTGTAATCGTCGGGCGCATCGATTGACTTCAACTCCTCGATGCCAGCCCGTTTTGCCGACATCGACTCGGGCGCGCGAATCGAATCGTAGGTGAATATTACGTCGCGCGCCGTCAGTTCGCGGCCGTCGCTAAAGCGCACCCCGTGCTTAAGATGAAAGACAATTTCCGTTGGCGAGGGACGCTCGATGCGGTCGGCGAGATGGCCGACAAATTGGCCGTTGCGATCGGTCTTCACCAGCGAATCGAAAATAAGCTCGTTGATACGCGACGAGGTCGCGTCGGTCGCAAAGCGCGGGTCGGTCGAGGTCGGCGAGGTTTCGATATCGACCTGGATCGTCCCGGGCGGACGATCGGTGCGATAGTGGGCGCATCCCGCGAGCGCGACGAGCGCCGCCGCAATCTGCGCGACCAATCGTAGCCGAGCAGTGTTTTCGCTGATCCACACGGTGAGCACGCCGCTTCGGGTTATTCCCGATTGGCGCGATAATAACAGAATCACCGCGAGACTTTCGCACATCGCCGTGTACGAGGTGACGATGAGTAAAGATTGGCGCGCAAAGATCGGGCTCCGTCAGGGCGACCTTACGGACGCGGATGTGGATGCGATTGTGAATGCCGCGAACAACGACCTGATGCTGGGCGGCGGCGTCGCGGGCGCGATTCGCGTCAAGGGCGGGCCGGCGATTCAGCAGGAATGCGACCGGATTGGCCCGATTGCACTCGGCGAGGCGGCGATTACGGGCGCGGGACGGCTCCGTGTGCGGCACGTAATTCACGCAGCGAGCATGCGGCTGGGAGAATCGACGTCGCAGGCGAATCTACGCGCGGCGACGCGCAACTCGCTGATGCGCGCCAATGAGAACTCGCTCAAGTCGATCGCATTTCCGGCGATCGGCACCGGCATCGCGGGGTTTCCAATCGAGCGATGCGCGCAGGTGATGCTCGAGGAAGTGCGCGCGCATCTCGGCGGTCCGACGACGCTCGAGCGCATCGACTTTGTGCTCTTCGATCGCCCCTCGCTGGAAGTCTTCGAGCGAGTGCTCGCGGAGATGAAGGACTAGCGCGAGGTCAATTTGAAGCTCGGCCATTATGCAGAGAGTCTCAGTGGGCGGCCGCGGCGCTGCCGGGTTGCGTGCGGCGCAGCAGCAGGAAGGCCGGAATCAGAATCATCACTGCAATAGCCAATGTGCGGTAGATGTCATTGAACGACAGCATCATTGCCTGGCGCTGGATCATCCCGTACACCATGCCAAGTCCCTGCTTCTGGCCAGTGAGTATTTGCAGCGAATAGTCAAAGCTGCGCGCGCCGGGAGTGAGCCGCGCCGCCTCGCTCATTTTCCACGCGTCGAAGGCGGTGAAATGCTCGACCAGATAAGACTGATGCGTCTGCTCATGATTCACGAGCACGGTTGTCATGTAGGAGATGCCGATCGCAGCGCCGGTGTTGCGCATCATGTTGTAGAGGCTCGCGGCGTAGCCGACGCGCTCGCGGCTGACGCACGAAAGCGTAGTGGCGGACAGCGTAGGGAAAATCATGCCCATCCCGACTCCCATGACGAGGCTGGGCCACGTCACCGTCCACGTGCTGACTTGAGTGTTCCATCCCGCCATAGTCCACAAGGCGAATGCCATCATGACGAACCCAACGCCGATCAGCGGACGCGTTTCGTAGCGGTAGCGCCCAAGTTGTCCGACGATCAGCATCGCTGCCATCGTGCCAAGTCCTCGTGGCGCGAGCACCAGACCCGCCTTCCACGCGCTGTAACCCATCAGCTCCTGCAGAAAAATGGGATTCAACAGTCCGGTGCCGAACAGTGCAAAGCTCATCGCGACCATCAGCATCACGGACATCGAGAAAACGGGAATCCCAAGAATTGAAAGATCCAGAATCGGTTCGCTGGTGCGCAATTCGTTGATCGTGAGTCCCACGAGGCAGATCGCGGAAAAAATTGTACCCCAAACGACCCACGGTGAACTGAACCAATCGGCGCGCTGGCCGCGATCGAGCACGAGCTGCCCCAGGCCGAGCCCGACGACGAGCAGAATGATGCCGGCGTAGTCGGTCTTGCCGCCCTTGGCGCGGCGGGTCCGCAAGTATGGGGGGTCGTGAACGAACGTCCAAACCATCAGGAACGCAGCGGCGCCAATCGGCAGGTTGATGTAAAAATTCCAGCGCCAGTTCCAATTGTCGGTGATCCATCCGCCGAGCGTCGGACCCATGATCGGCGCGACCATCAGGCCCATCCCCCACGTCGCCATCGCGAGTTGCTGTTCGTTGGGCGGGAATGTCTCCATCAGGATCGCCTGTGACGACGGGACCATCGCCGCGCCCGCCGCGCCCTGTATCAATCGAAAGACGACCATCTGATCGAGAGATCGAGCGACCCCGCACAGGCCCGAGGCGGCGACGAACACGGCGACGGACATCATGAAGTAGCGCTTGCGGCCGAAGCGCGACGAGATCCATCCCGTCATGGGAATCATGATCCCGTTGGCGACCAGGTAACTGGTGAGCACCCATGCGATCTCGTCCACGCTCGCCGAGAAGCTGCCTTGCATATGCGGCAGCGCGACGTTGACGATCGACGTGTCGAGGACTTCGAGCGTCGTGCCCAGCATCACGGCCACCGCGATCAGCCACTTGTGGCTGGAGGACCCGTACTCGGGATGGTCGATTCCAATCGCGGATGAGGTTGCGGCTGCCAAGCAAATACGTCCGTGCGGCGTGTTCGGTTCAGATTAAACCTGATGGATTTGCGATGATACCGCGAAAACAAATTAGACATTCGGCGCTCTGGCGGCGCGATTCGCCGGCAGCAACGATCACGGCAAACAGGTCGCGCGGCTTGCGCTCAAGCTGTTCGACGCGACGGCGCCGGTTCTGAGCCTGCCCAGGTCCTCGCGGGAACTGCTTGAATTCGGGGCGTTATTACACGATATCGGCCACGTGATTGATCATGACCGGCACAATCGCCATTCTTACTATCTGATTAAGAATGCGGAGTTGTTCGGCTTCGACGCTGACGAAATCGAGGTCATCGCACAGGCGGCTCGCGGACATCGCAAGCAAGCTTCCAAGCTCGATTCGCCGGATTTGAAGTCGCTTAGCCCCGCCAAGCGCCGTGTGATCAGAGGCCTCGCCGCGATTCTGCGGGTCGCGGACGCGCTGGATCGAAGCCACTTCGGTGTGGTTAAAAATATCGAGGTCAGGTACTCACCGGGCCGTTTAATCGTCGGAGTCGATTCGAAGCGCGAGAAGGCCGACCTTGAGCTATGGACATGCGAGAGAAGGACCGACTTGGTATCGAGGCTGCTGGATCGCCAGGTGGTCCTGCAGCGTCAGAGCTGCTTGCCGCGGTACCTTCCCCCAACGGCGACGTAAGTCCGTCCTCTCCCGGCCTTAAGTCTGCGGCCGGGACCGCGCCCAAGACCCTGCTCGAAACGCCGCATCCGTATCGCGGACGATTGATCTGCGTCGAGGGAATCGACGGATCGGGCAAATCGACGCAACTGCTGCTGCTCGAGCGATGGCTGCGGTCGCGTGGCTACCCCGTCCATTTCACGGAGTGGAATTCGTCGCGGCTGGTGCGGCGTTCGATGCAACGCGGCAAGAAAAAAAATCTGCTGACGCCGACCACCTTTTCGCTGCTGCACGCCGTCGATTTCGCCGATCGGCTGACCTATCAGATCCTTCCGCCGCTGAAGGCCGGCATGATCGTGCTCGCCGATCGCTACGTGTACACGGCCTTCGCGCGCGACGTCGCCCGCGGGGTCCATCCCGAGTGGGTCCGCGCGGTTTACAGCCCCGCGCTGCGCCCCGATTTGACGCTCTACTTTCGCGTGCCGATCGACGTTTCGCTCGAGCGGCTGCTGTCCGGCCGCGCCAAGCTCAAGTACCACGAGGCCGGGATGGATGTCGGCCTCTCGACCGATCCGGTCGAGAGTTTCCGCATGTTTCAGAGCCGCGTGCTCGAAATTTACGATCAACTGACGCTCGAGTTCGGGATGCGTCCGATTGACGCAACCGCCGAGATCCCCAATCAACAGAGAGTCGTACGCACGATGGTCCAGGAAATTCTTCGCAACTACGACCGCAATCGAGCGAACGGAAAAAATGGCGTCACATCCCAGTCGCGCTAAGACCTGGTACGGGCACGGCCTGCCGTACCTCGCGAAAAAGCGGCTGCCCGGCCACTTGATCGCGATCGAAGGAACCGACGGCGTCGGCCGCTCCGCGCAGATTGAACTGCTCCGGCCGTGGCTCGAACTCGAAGGCTACGCCGTCAGCAACACCGGATGGACGCGCTCGCCCCTGCTCTCCGAGACCATCAACGAGGCCAAGGCCGGCCATCGGCTGACGGTCACGACCTTCTCGCTGCTCTACGCCGCCGATTTTGCGGATCGTCTCGAGCACGAAATCCTGCCGGCATTGCAGGCGGGCTTTATCGTGATCGCCGATCGCTACATGTACACCGCGTTCGCCCGCAACTCCGTGATGGGCGCCGATCCCAAATGGACGCGCGAGGTGTTCGGGATGGCGCTGGTGCCCGACCTGGTCCTCTACCTCGACATCGACGTCGAATCTCTCATCCCCCGCGTGATCATGGGCAAGGGGATGGACTACTGGGAATCCGGGATGCATCTCGCGCTCGGCATCGACTTGTTCGATTCATTCGAGCGCTACCAGGGCCGCCTGATAGACGAGTACCGGCGCTTGTCCGGTGAGTTCGGTTTCGTCTCGGTCGATGCGCGTCTTCCGATCGAGGAGCTGCAGGGCGAGCTTAGAAAACACATCGCCGAATATTTGTCGAGCGCAAACGACAAGTCGCGCCCCGATTCGGCCGACAACGGCGCATCGACGCGCAAGGAATAGCACGGTGGTAGAAGCCTCGCGCTCCGATGCGCCGCCGCGCAGGGTGACGCTTTCCCCCGGCGAAACCGTCGCCGGCGCCGCGCGCAAAGCGATCGCGTTCGGCGCTGAATCGCTGTTGCGGCATCAGAACGCGGCGGAGTCCGGCGATGCGGAGCAACTGCATCAACTTCGCGTCGCGGCGCGGCGCCTGCGCGCGTCGATCGAATTGTTCTCCAACGTCATCTACGCCGCGCAGCTCAAGCTCTACCGGCGCGACATCCCGTGGCTCGGCGCTCAGGCCGGCGCCGTCCGCGAATGTGACGTGACGGCGGCGTTGATCGGCGCTCGCGCCGCCAAAATCGATCCGGATTTGAAAGCCGCGATCGCTCCGATGGTCGCGGCGCTCGACCAACGGCGCAAGTCCGAGCACGCGAAGCTGTATGCTCTGCTCGCGTCGAAGCGCTATCGGAACTTGATCGCGAAACTGTCGCGGCCGGCGATCAAGAAAATCGGCGGCGACCGGATGCTCGGCGGCGTCGCCGCGCAATTGATCAGGCCGGCTACGCATAGTGCCGCACGTCTTGGCAGAAAACTTGGCCGTGACGCCCCGACGCTGGTTTTCCACAAGCTCCGCGTTCGGATCAAGCGGCTGCGCTACGAGCTCGAGATGATTGCGCCGCTGGGCGGCAAGCGCCATAAAAAGACCCTGGCGCGGCTCGAGGCGCTCCAGGAACTGCTCGGGCTTTATCATGACATTACGGTGGCATCCGCGTGGCTGTTGTCGTATGCCGAGACATCCGCCGCGCCGCCCAGGACCATGCTCGCGGCCGGCGCGTTGATTCAGTCGTTGGATAGCCGCGAAAGTAAACTGCGCCGGCGATGCATGAGAGCGTGGCGTCGGTTCGAGCGCTCCGACGCGATGCGCGATACGCTCGAGGAAATTCGACGCGCCGGCAGATTGGCGCTGATGCCCGTGAGTTCGCCCGCGCCGGTTACTGAAAAAAGCGAATCTGATCCGCCGAATCAATCGCAAATCGCGCGCCGTGAGATCGAAGACGCACCGCGGTCCAATCACAATTCGATGAACTCGCAATCCGCCACGGAAACAATCCCCACGGAAACAATCTAATGATGCTCTATATTCTGCGTCACGCGACCGCCGAAGAGGCCGCCTCGAGCGGCGACGACGGCGCGCGCAAGCTCACGGAACGTTCGAAGGAAAAAATGCGCGGAGCCTCCGCGGGTCTGCGCGCGATGGGTCTGAAGTTTGATGCGATTCTGACCAGTCCGCTCGCGCGCGCCGCGGAAACCGCCGAGATCGTCTCGGCCGCCTACGAAAATACTCCGCCGCCGCAAGTGCTGCCCGCACTCGCCACGGGTGTGGCAGCCGCCGACGCGGTGACGGCGCTGCGCGCATTTGCAAAGCATGGCGAGGTGATGATCGTCGGACACGAGCCGCAACTGAGCGCCATCGCGTCGATTCTGCTGACCGGCGCAGGCGACGCCGCTCATCTGAGGTTGAAAACCGGGGGATGTATCGCGATTGACCTGCCCGCGCGCTTCGAACGCGGCGGCGGCGAGTTGCGCTGGATGCTGACCCATCGCCAACTGCGCCAGATGCGCAAGTAGCGGCGCGCTCACTCCCGGATCGCTTCAGAAAATCGGCAGCCTGACTCCCGCCGTGACCATCGCGCCGCTCGCAACGCCCATCAGCGCCTCGCCCGCCACCAGACCGGCCGCGAGCAGAATCCCGGGTCCACTCTCCGCCTCTTCTTCGGGTCCGAAAAGCGAGTGCGCGAGTGCGCCGATAAAAATCGCTACGCTGAGTCCCAGCGGAAGATAAAGACCGATCGCGGCGGGCATGATCGGCGTGCGCCACTTCGATCCGCGCCGTTCCAAATAGCGATCGCTGAATCCGAGAATCGCCGCGAGTGCCGCGCCGGTCGCTATCGTTCCCAGCGGCAACCCGCCGTGAAAAACTCCCTGCGTAACTTTCGCCATCAGAAACGCTTGCGGAGCGGCAAGCGCGCCGGCTCGCGCGGTCGCAGTGCCTGCTATTCCGTAGCCGGCGATCAGCAGGTTCAGAATCGGCGCCATCAGGAACGACGACGCGATCGCACCGACCAGCACGCCGATTTCGAGCGAGCGCGGCGTTGCGCCGACGTGATAACCGGTCGCGAGGTCGTGAGTGGAATCACCCGCCATCGCAGCCGCCGTACACACGATCGCGCCCGAAAGAATCGCCAGTTGCGGTCCAACGCTTTGTGACACGCCGGCCAATTTGAGAAACAGCGCCACGGCGAGCAATACAATCACCGTGACGCCCGAGACCGGATTGTTCGACGCGCCGACTATTCCGGTCAGATAGCCTGCGATCGCCGTCGCGAAAAAACAGATCAACGTCAGGATAACTGCCAGCGCCGCGCTGAGCGCGACTTGCCCGCTCAGCCCCAGGCAGATGGCGAAGATGACCGGAACGCAAAGCGCCACCGCGGTCAGCACCGCGCGCGCCGAAAGATCGGTGTCCTCGCGCGCCGTCGCGACGGCTTGCGTCGACCGCACGATCCGGATGCTGTCAACGATCGCGGATGCGATGCGGGTGCGCAATCGCCATAGCGTTACGACTCCGCCGGTGAGCATCGCGCCGACCCCGAGATAGCGCACCTGGCTGCTCCACAGTTGCGACGCGGTCGTGGCGGCGTCGCCCGTTCCGTATCCGGGATGAAACGCCGTAAGCACGGGAATCGCGACCAGCCACGCGAATGCTCCGCCGGCGAATACCAGCGCTGCGATCCTGATTCCTATTATGTAGCCGACGCCGAGCAGCGCCGCCGAAATATCGAGCGACCCGGCCACCGCCGCGCTGCCGACCCATCGCGCGCCCGAGACCGCGCCGGGAATAATTCCGGCGACGTCCTGAAGCGCTTTGAGAGCCGCCGAGATGAGGCCCCCGATTACGAGCGGGCGAACATTTGCCTGTGCATCACCGGCCCGAAGCACCTGCGCGCACGCTACCCCTTCGGGAAACGGCAGCCGCTCCTCGACGATGTACGCGCGGCGCAGGAAGACAACCATCAGTGCGCCCATCGTCGCGCCAACGACGCACAGCGCCGTCACCTCGACGTACGGCAGCGTTCTCACTCCGCCCAAAATGACCAGCGCCGGAAACGTGAAGATCGCGCCGGCCGCGACCGCCTCGCCCGCCGATGCGATCGTTTGCACCACGTTGTTCTCGAGGATCGTCGAGCCGCCGAGAATCCGCAGAATTGCCATCGAGATGACGGCGGCTGGGATGCTCGCGGATACTGTCAAGCCCGCGTACAGGCCGAGATAGGCGTTTGCCGCGCCGAGGATCAGCGCCAGCGCGATGCCGAGCGCGATACCGCGCGGCGTCAGTTCGCGCGGCACCGGGGACGGCTCTGGAATGTCGCGCTGCACGCCTGACTTAGGCCGTGAATCTGAACGAGTCGCCCTTCTTCACGATCTTTCCAGCCGATGGGGTGGCAAAATGCGTCCCGAAAACGACGACGTTGGTGTCGGCGTACTTCTCGCAGAACGCGCGCCGTGTCTTCTTCGCCATCGCGCCGTCGGAATCGAATCCGTCGTCCCATTCGGGATATCGGCATTGAATCGGATGATGCATCAGATCGCCGGTGATCACGGCTTCATCCCCTTTCGAAGAAATCCGCACGCTGTGATGTCCGGGAGTGTGGCCGGGCGTCGGCTCGAGCCATACTTCGTCGGTGACGCGAAAGTTCGAGTCGATCAGATCGGCCATCCCAATCTCAACAATCGGACGCACCGAATCCTCGACCGGATCGCGCATGTCCTTGCCGTCGAACTTCGACCAGTAATCCCACTCGGTGCCGCCTATCAGGTAGCGGGCGTTGGGGAACGTCGGCACCCACTTGCCGTCCTTGAGCATCGTGTTCCACCCGACATGGTCCACGTGCAGATGCGTGCAGATGACGCGATCGATCTGGTCGCGCGTGTGACCCGCTTTCCCCAGGTCGCTCAGAAACGGCAGCTTCAGATTGCTCCACGCCGGGTTCGAACGAACCTTCTCGTTGCCGATGCAGGTATCGACGATGATGCGCTTGCCCTGCGATTCGACCACCAACGCGTGGATGCTCATGCGGAGCTTGCCCTTTTCGTCGGAGAAGGTGGGATAGAGCCAGTCGGCTTCTTTCAGGACATTCTCGCGGGTGGCGTCGGGCATGATGAAGGTGCCCGGCCATGGCGCCTCGCTTTCGATGATCCGGGTTATCTTGACGTCGCCGACTTTGAACTGGTTCATGCTGATCCTCCGGTCTCGCGGCTAACTTAGCCGGATTTCTGAAGATTCGCCAAACGTGGAATGTTTCAGCAGGGGGAAGGGGGAGAGCGGGGGGCGCTTGACACATCTGGTCGTCAAACGGCAGGCTCGATCGGAGATAGAGTCCGCCGGCAGTCATCCGTGCCGGGCAAGATCTGATGCTATCCAGGTTTCACAAAGGCGGCAGAGCGGCGGCGCGCGCGATCGCGATCTTCGGCGCGGCGCTGATACTCGTGTCGCAGGCGATTGGCGCGGCTCATTTTCATGAGGGCGCGGCTTCGCGCGACGGGGTTGGAGTCGCGCAGGTCAGCACCGATCCGGGACTCTGTCCGGTTTGTCAACTCGCGTTGCATTCGCCGGGCTCGGTTGCATCGACGGCGACCGTCGCGCGCGGGCCGGCGATAGCCGAAACGGTATTCCTCGCCGCGCCAATCCGATCCGAGTCGCCGGTGTTCTCGGCCGCGCGCGTGCGCGCTCCGCCCGTATCGCTCTAAGCCCCCTTTTCGACACATCCGATTGTTCCGGTGCGCGCGATCAGTTCGCGCGGCGCCACTCGCGTCCGGAAGGCGCGGGAGAATTGAAAATTTCGGAGGTTGCGATGCGAAGAAATTTATTTTTGCGGATCTCACTCGCCGGGATCCTGATTCAACTGGCTATTTGCACGGCCGCGGTGGCAGCCGATTCGAAGACCTCGGCGGCCGCAACATATCGAATCACGGGCGTGGTGAAGGACGCTCTCGGCAGACCGATCAAGCAAGCGGCGATCCGGCTGCAAGCCTCCAGCGGGCGGGCCGTGGCTCGTTCGTCGAGCAACGATGCGGGTGAATTCTCGTTTATCGCGGTGGCGCGCGGCACCTATGCGGTCGTGGCGGCCAAGAATGGATTCAGGACGGCGACGGCGATCGTGACGGTCTCGACGAAGGGCGCCGCGCCGGTGGTGGTCGCGATGGAAGCCGAGAAGGAAGTCAGCCTCAAGGTCGCGGCGACGCGGCTGAACAAGGCGCGCAACTCTTTGTCGCCGGACACGGGCGGCAGCAGATACACGTTCAGCCAGCAGGCGATCCAGCAATTGCCGCAGGGCGAGAATACGGCGTTGAACCAGGTGATACTGCAGGCGCCGGGCGTCGCGCAGGATTCGTACGGACAGCTCCACGTGCGCGGAGACCACGCCAATCTTCAGTACCGGATAAACGGCATCCAGCTTCCCGAAGGCATCACCGGCTTCGGACAGGCGCTCAGTCCGCGCTTTGCCAGCTCGATCAGCCTGCTGACGGGTGTGCTGCCGGCACAATACGGCCTGCGAACGGCGGGAGTCATCGATATCAAGACCAAGGACGGTCTGCTCGACAATCTGGCGGACGTCGATTTCTACGGCGGGCAGCGTGGGACCACGCAGCCGAGCTTCGAGTACGGCGGATCGAAGGGCAACTTCAGCTACTTCGTGACGGGGCAATACCTCGGCACCGATCGAGGACTTGAGCCGCCGACGCCGGGACCCACGGCGATTCACGATACGAGCAACCAGGGATCGGGGTTCGGGTACTTTTCGTACTTGCTGAGTTCCACGACGCGGCTGAGCTTGATCACGGGAACCGCGATCAATCACTTTCAGATTCCCGCGAACCCCAATCAGCCGCAGGTTTTCGTGCTGGCAGGGGTGCCGGTCTATCCGTCGGCGAAAGTCCGCGACAACCAGTTCGAGCAAAACTACTTCAACGTGCTGGCGCTGCAAGGGGTCGTTGGATCGGATTTCGATTACCAGATCGCGCCGTTCAGCCGTTACTCGACGGTCACTTTCAATCCGGACCACACGGGCGACCTGATCTACAACGGCGCCGCGTCGAGGGTTTTTCGCAGCGACTGGGGCAACGGTTTTCAGATCGACACGGCTTATCACGGAGTTACCGATCACACTTTTCGACTCGGCGGGTATTTCGACGCCGAGCGCGCCGAGATCGACAATCACGAGTCGACGTTCCCCGCAGTTGGTGGCGTGCAATCGTCACCTATCCCGATTTCGTTCGTTGATGACCTCGCGCTGCAGACCTGGATTTACAGCGGCTACATCCAGGACGAATGGAAGCTGACAAAACAACTGACGCTGAATTACGGCGTCCGCTTCGACCTGTACGACGGCTTGGTGCGAGCGGATCAGGCCAGTCCGCGCGTTGCGCTGGTGTACACACCGTTCAAGGGCACGACGCTGCATGCAGGCTATGCGCGTCAATTCACGCCGCCGCCAACCGAACTCGTATCAGTGAGTGCAATCGCGAAAGTCACGGGTACCACCGGCGCGCCCGCATCCACCGGCAACGGCATTCCGACGGTGGAGCGCGACCATTTGTTTGACGCGGGAGTAACGCAGGACATTATTCCCGGGCTGAACGTCGGCATCGATTCCTATTACAAGAAGGCCGCCGATCTTATTGACGAGGGGCAGTTCGGGCCGGCGCTGATCTTCGAAACATTCAACTACGCAAAGGGGCGCGTTTGGGGAGTCGAGTTCACGGGTTCGTACACTCACGAAAATTTTTACGCCTACAATAACTTCGCCTATAGCGTCGCGCAGGGCACGCAGGTGGAGTCGGGGCAATTCAACTTCACGCCGGCCGAGCTTAGCTACATCAGTAGTCACTATGTCTTTCTGGATCACGACCAGACATTCACTAATTCCGCCGGCGCCGTTTACAACTGGCGCGGATTTACGTTCAGCATCGATGGGATTTACGGAAGCGGACTCAGAAGCGGATTCGCGAATACGGGGAACCTGCCGTTCTATATCCAGGTCGATGCGGGCATCAGCAAGCGCGTACCGCTACCCAACAACGGCGGCGTGCTCGAATTTCGCACCGCCCTGGTGAATATGAACGATCGTACCTACCAGATTCGCAGCGGCACGGGCATCGGAGTATTCGCGGCCCAATACGGCCCCCGCCGGGCGTTATACGGCGGGATAAAATGGGAGCTTCCATTCACAAAACCCGCCAGTGTGCAGGCGCCATGAAACGCAACTCGCGCGTCAGGCGTCAAGCTCGTGTCAGGATTGTAAGGAGAACTGAGTAATGCAGGAACTAGGAGTAGCGTGGCAGGCGATCAAGTTCGGCGGCGCGATGGTCTATCCGCTGCTGGTGCTGGGCGTGCTCGCAATCGCGATCCTCATCGACCGGTCCGTGCTGTATGCGCGATGCCTGCGCCTGCCGGCGGCACTCGCGGAGCTGGTCGAGACGTTCGGATTTTCGTGGGTCGAACTCGAGAAGCAGTTGGGCGTACTCGGGCCGCGCAACGCATACGGACGCTTCCTTCAAGTGATCGCCGACAATCGCAACAAGCCCGCGTGGTGGGTCGAATCAAGAGCCGGCGATGAGGCGGGCAGGATCGAAAAGACGCTCGCACGCGGACTCTGGGTGCTCGAGACGATCGTGACCGCGGCGCCGCTGCTCGGTCTGCTCGGCACCATCACGGGCATGATGCAATCGTTCAACATAATCGGAGCGTCAACCCTGGTCGCGCCGACGCAAGTGACGGCCGGAGTGGCGCAGGCGCTGATCGCCACGGCGCTCGGTCTGCTGATCGCGGTGATCGCGCTGTTCGCATTCAACCTCTTTTCCCGGATGCAATCGCAGGCGCTCGACACGATGGAGCGGCTGGGCTCGCGGCTGGTCGATCATATTCGGCTCGATCAGGAAGGCGGCGAGACCGCGGTTGGCCCGCGCCCGGCGGCGGTGGCGCGATGAAACTGCAAAGAGCGCGCAATTTTCGTCACGGGCGAATCGAAATCATCCCGATGATCGACGTGATGTTCTTTCTGCTGGTGACGTTCATGCTGGCGTCGCTGTCGATGCAGACTCTCAACTCGATCGCGGTCAATCTGCCCAAGGGCGAGGCCGAATCAATGCAGCATCGCGAGCCGATCACGCTGACCGTCACGCGCGACAGCCACATTTTCATCGACAAGACGCCGACCACGCTCGAGCAACTGGCGTTCGTGCTCAAACCGATCCTCAAGACGAATGAGGTGGGCGTGGTGGTTAACGCGGACAGCGATGCGCCGGAGGGGACGGTAGTGCAGGCGATGATTCAGGCGCGGCGCGCGGGCGTCGAGAAATTTCTGATTGCCGTGAAGCATTGACCATGACCGATGCAGCCCGCATCGCGATGCGACCGCCGGAGTTGGACGAACCGGCGCGGCGCCTGCTGTGGGTCATCCCGGCCGCGATCGCGGTTTGGGCGGTCCTGCTGAGCGGATTTTCGCTCATCCTGATGCGCACGACGGTGACGCCGCAAGCGGAGGTGGCGCCGATCGAGGCGCGGCTGATCGAGATACCGCGGGAAGTCGGCGGGCTGCAGGGCAACGGCGGAGCGATTCATCCGGCGGCGCCGGCCGTACCGATCGTCAAACCCCATCCGGCGATTCATGTGAAGAAGGTCGCGCCTTTGCCGCCGGTGATTCGCTCTGAGTACGGCACCAAAAAATCGACCGAAGCCCCGGGCGTCGAGGAGACACCCGGCGCGAGCGCCGCAAGCGCGACGGAGAGCGGTAGCGCGGAAACGGGCGGAGGATCGGGCGGCGGAATCGGCAGCGATACGGTGGGTGCGCGGGCGATTTACGCGCCGACGCCGGTGATACCCGACGATCTGCGCGAGGATGCGATCCAGACCGAGGCGGTCGCGCGCTTCAAAGTATCGTTCGACGGCGCCAGCGAGGTCACCCTGGAAAAGCCGACCTCGAGTCCGCGCCTGAACCAGGTGATCCTCGACGCGCTCAAGCAGTGGAAGTTTTTCCCGGCGGTGCACAACGGCGTCGCGATCGAATCGTCGTTCGAAGTTCGAATACCTATTTCAGTTCAGTAAATCACCCGGCGCAGCACAGGCGTTCGATCACTTTGTGAATCATCGCGGGGCCGCGTTCGAAGGCGTCGCGGCGGATGTGCTCGTTGGGCTGATGCGCCTGCTCGAGATCGCCGGGTCCACAGATGAGCGACGTGATGCCCGAGCCGGTGAACCATCCGCCGTCGGTGGCGTAGACCGCGCCGCCGGAGGTATGGGCCCCGGTGACGTCGAACAGCGCGGCTTCCAGAGCCGTCCCGCGCGGCGAGTCCAGCGGAGGCACGACGTTCAAAAGTCCGACTTCAATTTTCGCGCGATGCTCGCGGCCCGCATAGTCGTGGCCGTCGAGCGCGCCGAGCCGGCGCCCGATCTCACGGTAAACGTCGAGCGGATCGGCGTTGGGCAGCGTGCGATAGCTGATGCGCAGCTTGCATTCCTCGGCGATCATGTTGAGCGCGATTCCGCCCTGCACCGTTCCAAAATTCAGCACGTCGCACGGCGCGTCGGGAAAAATCGCCGCATATTGAGCAGGCCGGCGCGCCGCGAGCTCCTGCTGAAAACGGCCGATCGTGTCGATCACGCGCGCCATCACGGCAATCGCGTTGACGCCCCGGGCCGGTGCGCCGCTATGGCCTCCGATGCCGCGGACGCTTACGTCGAATGCAACGATGCTCTTGTGCGCGTGACACACTGCGTACGAGGTTGGCTCGCCGATCCACGCCAGGCGCGGGACGGGAGTGTCGCCTAAAATTTGTTTGAGCGCAGGCGCGACGCTATGAGCACCGAGACAACCGACTTCCTCGCTCGCGGTGAAGACGAATACCAGGGGGCGTTTGAGCGTGGCTGAATCGAGGGTGCGCGCCGCGTCGAGGCATTGCGCGATGAATCCTTTCATGTCGGTGGCGCCGCGGCCGTAAATTCTCTCCCCCGCGGGTTCGAGTTTGAGCGGCTCCCGCTCCCATCCTGGCTGTCCGTCGTAGGGGACGGTGTCCACGTGTCCTGAAATTATCAGGCCGTCGGCGCGCGGCGGTCCAACCCATGCGACCAGGTTGGCCTGCGAGACTCCGAACAACTCGACCGGTTGAAGCGCGGTTTTGAACCCCCGCGGTCCGAGCTCGGCTGCGATGTATTCGATCGCGTCGAGATCGCTTTTTGCGCTGACCGTGTCGAACGCGACGAGCCGTCGTGCGACTTCATACAAATAATCATTCATGATCCCACCGGGGTGAGAAACCAGTCAGAAGAATCGCACAATCGACACGTCGATAACAAATCAACATCCTATAACACCGCGGAAATACTCACGTATTTCTCGCTGAGGGACCGGGATAGGCAATAGGCCGCGCGGGCGGCTAGAATGCCTAGGGCAGGATGGGACCGGATGAGCATATGGGGAATCAGGCGGATAATCCCGGGATAGTTGCCGCGACGAGCGCTCCGGATGCGCCGGCGATTCAAAATGGAGGACCGGTCGCTCCGTCGGCAGTGACTACTGCAGTGACTGCTATTGTCGACGGGCCGGTTGCGGCGGCCGAGAAGGCGCCGGCGGCGCGAATCGACAAGGACCTTACCTCGCCCGACCTGTTCCTCAATCGCGAACTCACCTGGCTCGCGTTCAACCGGCGGGTTCTGCATGAAGCGGAAGACGAACGAAATCCGCTGCTCGAGCGGCTCAAGTTTCTCGCGATCACCGCGTCCAACCTCGACGAGTTCTTCATGAAGCGCATCGGCGGCCTGAAGCAGCAGGTCGTCGCGGGGATGCACGAGCTGACCGTTGACGGGCGCACGCCGCAACAACAGATCGCGGAGTGTTACCTGGTGGTGCGCGAGCTCGAGCAGCGACAGCGCGAGCTTGGTCCGCGAATTCTCAGCCAGCTCGAGAACTACGGCATTCGCGTGCGTCTGTACGCCAGCCTCTCGGCCGACGAGCGCAAGTCGATTCGCGACTATTACTACAAGAACATTTTCCCGCTGGTGACGCCGCAGGCGATGGATCCCGCGCATCCGTTCCCGTTCGTCTCGAATCTATCGCTCAACCTGCTGGTCACGGCGCGTTACCAGAACGACTCGGACCCTCTGATGGCGCGGGTGAAAGTGCCAATCGGGTTCGGAATCCCGCGCTTTCTGCGGGTCGGCAATCAAAGTGATTTTGTCCGGCTCGAGGACGTCGTCGCGAACAATCTCGATCTGCTGTTTCCCTCGATGCTGATCGACTCGTACGAGCTTTTTCGGGTGACGCGCAACGCCAACACGGAACGCGACGAGGACGAAGCCGACGACTTGCTGGCGCTGATCGAATCCGAGCTGCGCGACCGCCGTTTCGCGCCAATCGTGCGGCTCGAAGTGCTGACCGGAATTAATCCGGTTCATCGCGGAATGCTGGCCGCTGAACTTGGACTGGACGAACGCGCCGACGTGTTCGAAGTGGATGAGATGCTCTCGATGCGCGACTTGGGAGAGCTTGCGGCGATCGACGCGCCTGCGCTGCACGATCCGCCGCATCATCCGGTGGATCATCCGCGCCTCACCGTCGGGCGCAGCATCTTCCACGTCATTCGCGACGGGGGGCCGTTCCTGCTGCTGCATCCGTACGAGTCGTTCTCGACGTCGGTGGAGCGGTTTTTGCGCGAAGCCGCGGACGATCCGAAGGTCCGCGCGATCAAGATGACGCTGTATCGTACGTCGCCCGACTCGAAAATCATCAGCTACCTGTGCGACGCGGCGCGCAACGGCAAGCAGGTGGCGGTGGTGGTCGAGTTGAAGGCGCGCTTCGACGAAGCTGCGAACATCCAGTTTGCGACCCGGCTCGAGGAATTCGGAATTCACGTAACCTATGGCGTCGTGGGCCTGAAGACTCACAGCAAGGTGATCCTGGTTGTTCGCCAGGACTACAACGGTCTGCGCCGTTACGCACACATCGGCACCGGCAACTATCATCCCGGGACGGCGAGATTTTATGCCGACTACGGACTACTAACTTGCGATGTTACTATTGGCGAAGACCTGACGGAGCTGTTCAACTACCTAACGACTGGCTATATGCCGGATCGCCCCTATCGCAAGATCCTGCCGGCCCCGACCGTGCTCAAGCGCGCGCTGTTGGCGCGAATCGAGCGCGAAATCAAGCTCAATTCGGCCGCATCACCCGGGCTGATTCAGTTCAAGATGAACGCGCTCGAGGACGTGGACATCACGCGGGCTCTTTATCGCGCCTCGCAGGCGGGCGTGAAGGTCGACCTGATAGTCCGCGACACCTGCAGGCTGCGCCCGGGAATCCAGGGGCTGTCGGAAAACGTGCGCGTGGTGAGCATTGTTGGCCGGTTCCTCGAACACGGCCGCATCTTTTATTTTCGCAATGGCGGAGCGGAGGATTTTCTCATCGGCTCCGCCGATTGCATGAAGCGCAATCTTGAAAGTCGCGTCGAAGTCGTCGCGCCAGTCGAGGACCCTCAACTGCGCAAGGAGTTGCGCATCGTGCTCGACCTCCAGCTGCGGGCCAATCGATGCCAGTGGGAAATGCTGGCCGACGGCACCTACGTCAGGACCGCTGCCGCGGACGCAGCCCCCGCCTGCCAGCAGGCGATGATAGATTTCGCGGAGACGCGACAGACGGAAGCGACCAAGGTCAAGAAGCGCCGCTCCAAAGGCTTCGCCCGCCGCACGGTACGAGAAAGGAGCGGCGAGTGACGGGATGTCTGCGTCCGGTGGGTTGGTTTTTCTGATTCAACCCCGCCCCCGCGCGGACGCAGTCGCGTGGATATACGCTGACGCGTGCCCGGAAATCGTGATTCATCTGGCAGCGGTGGTAGGCGCCAATCGCGCGAGTCAGGGACGATGGCCGCCTCATGACGGCCAGCCTGCGGGTGACGGCTTGCGGCTGAGAGCCTCCGGGCTGGTCGATCGAATCAGACTGCGGAGCGAGCGCGGCTATTCGCCGGGACGCGGCGGAATCGCAACGTAGTTGCCGGGATTCGCCGCCATTGCCTCGCGAACATCCGGATGCGCCGAGAAGAACGCGCCGAGTTGCGGATGCTTCTTCGCATAGGCGTCGTCATTGATCAGCGCGGGATTGTGGGCGAGCTCGCTTGCGACCTTCGGATGCCCGGCCGCGAAATCGTTCCAGGTCTTGAGCTTTTGCGTGTCGATATCGCGAGTGTCGGCGGCCTTGAACGTGGTCGTGGTATTTCCGTTGACGACGGTGCCCAGCGTTTTTCCTTCCTGCGCGATCGCTGGAGCAGCGAAAGCGACAGGAAGCGCAACTGCGATCAACAGAGTCGATATACGGTTCATATTTTCAGCTTAGTGCACCTCGCTTGAAATGCAAAAATTGCGAGCGTGCCGTCAGGAACATAAACACGCGATTGGCATAAGCGGGCATCACCCGCGGCGCGTGGTTTACGGCATTGACAAGCCAACGCGGGCGCTGGCGGCGGCATGCGCGAGCGCCTCGCGCGTAAAGACCATCACGAGTTTACGCTGGAAGAGGTCACCTTTCGGGTGAGACTCGAGCGGGCGCGGATATGGAAAGTACATCTCCGCGGCTCCCGCGCTATAACCCGCGACCAGTCGCTGAACGCATGCGTACGAGGCTCGCACGCCGACGCTGACGCGGCCTTTGTTCCACGGCGCCAGCCACAGACCTTCCGACGAATACACGCCGTCGTCATTGCGCACCCATCCGGGCGGCAGCAGGCCCAGTTGTTGCGCCCGAAAAGGAGAAAGGCCATCGGAAGGCCGGCCGCCCGCGAGATATCGATCCGCCGCATCGAGCAGCGCCGCGAATCGAGCGTCGTCGAGCCGGCATTCCATCTCGACGGCGCTCGCGCCGCGCAGTCGCTCGAGCGCGGCGGGGTCGGGACGCGCGAGCACCACGTCGTCGATCGCCTGTAGCTTGGCCCCGCTCGACTCGAGCATCGCGCGCCACGCCGCTGCCGACGGATCCTGCTGCCGAAAGACGACTGCGGTCACGCCGTGCGTCGCCATGAAGGCGTTGAGCTGCGCGGGCGCATCGGGGATTTCGCCGCCGTCGAGAAATGCGCCGACGATCGGCCACGCAAGAAACGACCTCGGCGTCGGCCCGAAGTGTCCTTCAGCGATCCCGAAATACATCCCCGCCGCCGCCTGCCAGTACATCGAGCTGCCCATCTCGCCGAACGGCAGCGCGAGGATTGTCTCGCCCTGGGTGAGATAGTTGCGGTAGGAGCCGGACCTGAAAAAGTCTGGCGTGTCGAGCTCATGCACAAATCGCCCGGCGTTCAGATTGGGAAGCATGAACAACACTACCGCAGCGACAATCGCGGCTTTTGCGGCGGCGCTCGCGCGAAGTTCCGCGATCCAGAGCGACGCGATCGGGGCGACGATCAGAAAGATATACATCGTGAAGCGACCCGGAAAGGCGCTGTTGATGAGCGGCGCGCGCGTCAGCAGCTTCCACGGCATCGCGAACAACATGTAGCCCGCAACGTGAAGCCGCGCGCCAAACGATGCGACATAAAGCGTCGCGAGCATGATCGCCACAAAGCGCGCCTCGGGCCGCTTCCATCGCGATTTGAGGAACAACCCCACAATGATGACCAGCGGCAGGCCCAGGTATGCGCCGTTCTCGATCACGTTGTGCGAGTAACGGCTCGAGATCGCCTGGAGCGGCGGCAGATGCCCCAGCATCAGAGTGCTCGTCGGGATGAACATCTCGAGCAAATCGGTGCCGAACGGAGTCGTGTTCCAGAGCGGATGCGATGAAAGGCCGCTGGCGACAACGACCCGATACAAATAAGGCGTCAGCACGACGATCGACGCGGCGAGCGCGATGGCGGAAAGTATCGCGAGGTCGCGGATGCGCGTGGATAATGCGGGAATCGTGAGCCATGCGACGATTAGCGCGACTGCGCCGAACATCACGATGGTCGCAAAAATTTCCAGACTGATCAGGAACTGGCATGTGAGCGCCGTCGCGAGTGCGATCACGAACCACGGCCGCGCGATTTTTTCATCCAGCCTTAGCAGCGCGAGAGAAACTACCACCGGCGCCAGAAATACCGCGGTCAACTCCAGGTGGCCTGCGGCCTGATGGCCGATCATGTAGGGCGAGAAGCCGAACAGGTACCCGCCGAGCATCGCGGGCCACGTCGAGCCTGCGATCCGCCGAACGAGGATGAACGCAGTGAGCGCCGCCAGCGCCGGCATCAACAGAATCGCGAGGTTGTAGGAGGCCACCGCGCCATAGCGTGCCGTCAATGGAGCGGCAATCAGGCTCGGCAGCGGGATGCTGGTGACCCACGCAAGATCAACGCCCTCGGGCGCCCAGATGATCCGCGGATGGAACGCGTCGAGGCGCTGCGCAATCGCGTGCGGCCACCATTGAAAACACCAGATGAAGATTTGCGGGTCGCGCCGATTGCCGGCATGAACCTCGGCCAATCGGAAAATCATCCCCCGCCCATAGAAGAGAATTGACAATGCCTGATAGACGACGAACGCGCCGAATGCACCTGCGAGCGAGCGCGGCTTGGGGACCTCGCCGGCGGCGATCGCGGGGATGAGCTTATCCTCCCGCACGCGCGAGTTCGGTCGTGCGGCGGCGCGGCGCAATCGGGCTCTGCGCAACAGCCTTCGATTCCGCTTCGGTCACGCTCATGTCCCGATGATTTAACATCGATTGCGATCGCGCAAGCAGCATACCAATATGCAGCGCGGCGCCTGTCACCAGCTATCGACGTTGGGCCGCTTCTTGCCGGTGCGCGGCGCCTTTGGCGGACTCGATCGCAGACCCGCGGCGATCCATTTGCGCGAGTCGAGCGGATCGATGACGTCGTCGATCTCGAAGTGCGACGCGGTGTTCACCGCTTTCCCGTGGCGATACATCCGCTCCACCATTTCGTCGAACAGTTCTTTGCGCTTCCCGGGCTCCTCGACCGCGGCCAGCTCGTTGCGATAGCCGAGCTTCACCGCTCCCTCCAGCCCCATGCCGCCGAACTCTCCTGTCGGCCACGCGACCGTGAAAAATGGCGCCTTGAAGCTGCCGCCCGCCATCGCCTGCGCGCCCAGTCCGTAGCCCTTGCGCAGCACGATCGTAAAAAACGGCACGCTGATGTTCGCGCCGGTCACGAACATCCGCGCCGCATGCCGCACCAGCGCCGTCTTCTCGACCTCCGGGCCAACCATGATGCCGGGAGTGTCGCACAGGAACACCAGCGGAATGTCGAACGCGTCGCAAAGCTGCATGAACCGCGCGGCCTTGTCGGCGCCGTTGCTGTCAATTGCGCCCGCGAGATAAACCGGGTTGTTGGCGATCAGGCCGACCGGACGTCCTTCGATCCTGATCAACGCCGTCACCATCCCGGGGCCGAACTGCCGGCGTATCTCGAGCACCGATCCGGTATCGGCCAGAGTCTCGATGACCGATCGGACATCGTAGATGCGAAGTCGATTCTCGGGAATGATTGTGCGCAACAAACGCTGGTCGGCGCATTCCCAGTCGCGAACCTCTCCCTGGAAGTACGATAGGTACTTCTTGGCCACTAGTACTGCTTCGGCCTCGTCGGCGACCGGAATATCTACCACGCCATTAGCCACTTGCACGTCCATCGGTCCTACTTCTTCCGGTCGAAAAATACCCAGTCCGCCGCCTTCGATCATCGCGGGACCGGCCATCCCGATGTTAGATCCCTTGGTGGCGATTACTACATCGCAGCATCCGAGCAATACTGCATTGCCGGCGAAGCACCGGCCGGAGTTGATACCTACTAGCGGCACCAGACCGCTCAACTTTCCCCAGTAGTTGAACGCCAGGCAGTCGAGTCCTGCCACGCCAAGCCCGTCGGTATCGCCGGGACGCCCGCCGCCGCCCTCGGTGAAGAACACCACCGGCAGGCGCGACTTCTGCGCGATTTCGAACATTCGGTCTTTCTTGCGATGGTTCTGTGCCCCCTGCGTGCCGGCGAGCACGGTGTAATCGTACGACATGAGGATGCATTGCGCTTTGGATTCCTCGAACAGGTCGCCGTTGACGCGTCCGATTCCGGCGACCATTCCGTCAGCCGGCGTGTTCTTGATCAGGTCCTCGACCGTGCGCCGCCGCCGCTGCGCCGCGATCACCAGCGGACCGTACTCGACGAAGGTGCCCGGGTCGCACAGGTCGTCGATATTTTCGCGAGTGGTGCGCTGCCCGGTCTTGCGGCGGCGCGCGACCGCGTCGGGCCGCGCGGCGTCGAGTCCAAACGCATGACGCTCGACCACTTCCGCGAGATCGGGACGCACGCGATCCAAATCCACGTCTTTGACCGCGTCGCGATGCATCGTTTCGACCTCGGCCTCCTCGATAAAAGCCAGTGGATGTCCTTCGAAGATTGCGTCGCCCTTGGCCACCGTGATCCGCCGCACGATCCCGCTCATATCGGCCGCGATGACGTGCTCCATTTTCATCGCTTCCATGATGAACAGTTGCTGGCCGCGATGTACCCGGTCGCCTTCGCTGACATCGACGGAAACGATCGTGCCCTGCATCGGAGCCTCGATCGCCACCGTGTTCTCAGGCCCCGTGATGTTGTCGTTGTGCGCCGGCGGTGTCACGACGGTGGTGGAAGCCGCCAATGGCGACGGCGGTTGACTGCCGGATTTGCCATGATGGAGCACCGCCAGCGGATCGCTTGCGTCGATCTTTGCTCCTGCGCGCCGTGCGCCGGCATGCTCGGCGCGCGCTGCGGGAGCCGGCGCCGAGTGCTCGAAGAACAGCCGCTGATGCCCGGATTCTGCACTGCCAACCAGCGCCGCGATATTGTCCTCGACGAAGCGCGTGTACACACGATTCGCGATGAACTCGGGATGCTGCAGCAGGCTCTGCAGGAATCCAATATTGGTCCGCACGCCCTCGATTCTGAATTCGCATAGCGCGCGATATGTTTTCGTCACCACGTCGGCGAAGTCCGCCGAGTGCGAGTGCGCAATGAGTTTGGCGAGCAGCGAATCGAAGTTCGGGCTCGTCGTATATCCCGCATAGGCGAACGAATCGGTCCGCACGCGCGGTCCCGACGGCGCCTCGAACGCGGTGATCGTCCCGCCCGCCGGTTTCGCGCTGCCATCGGCGCGCATCGATTCCATGTTGATTCGCACCTGCATCGCGAACCCGCGCGGTTTGGGAATGTCCGCTTGTTGCATCCCGAGCTCCGCGATCGAGTGGCCTGCCGCCAGTTGAATTTGCAGCTTGACGAGATCGATGCCCGTCACCTCTTCCGTGACGGTGTGCTCGACCTGGAGCCGCGGGTTGGCCTCGATGAACGCAAAGGCCGCCTCGTCATTCTTCGCGGACGCATCGCCATTGACCAGAAACTCGAACGTGCCGAGGTTGTCGTAACGCACTTCCTTCGCCATCCGCACCGCGGCCGCCGTCAGCCGATCGCGAAGCGCCGGCTCCAGTCCCGGGCTCGGCGCTATCTCCACGATCTTCTGATTGCGGCGCTGGATGCTGCATTCGCGCTCCCAGAGGTGGCTGACGTCGCCCGATCCATCCCCGATGATCTGCACTTCTATATGACGTGCGCGCGGCATCAACTGCTCGACGTACACGTCGCCGTTGCCGAACGACGCGCGCGCCTCGGACTGACAGCGTTTGTATGCTTTCTCGATTTCCTCGATGCGCGAGACGGCGCGCATGCCGCGGCCGCCGCCGCCTGCCACCGCTTTGATCATCATCGAAGCGCCCTCGCCCAACGACGAAAAAAAGCGCCGCGCTTCATCGAGGCTCGTCGGCCCCGAGGTGCCGCGCAGGATCGGCACGCCGCATCGCTCGGCCAGCCGCCGCGCCTGCACCTTGTCGCCGAATAGTTCGAGTATCTCGGCTCGCGGTCCCACGAACGTGATGCCCTCGATTGCGCATCGCTGCGCAAAGCCGGCGTTCTCGCTGAGAAAGCCGTAGCCGGGATGGATCGCATCGCAGCCCGCCTCTTTGGCGAGCGCGATAATCTGTTCTCCGTCGAGGTACGCGGCCGCGCCCGCGCCGCTTAGACGACGGGCCTCGTCGGCCTTTCGCGTGTGCAGCGACGTGGAATCGTCGTCCGGGAAAACGGTCACGGTGCGGATGCCCATCTCGGCGGCCGCACGGATGATGCGAATCGCGATCTCACCACGGTTGGCGATCAGAAGACTGTTCGGAGTCATATTTCTCTCGTCTCTTTTTCGGTACGCTCAATCGTTCGCCTGAATTTGTATCTAAAGCACGATGAGCCGGCCGCGCGAAAGCGCCGCGCAACCGATCGATAGGTTCATCGCCGTGCGCTTGCGGCGAATCGGCGCGCAACCTATGTACAGTGTCCTCGCGAGGGGCAGGTGAGCATGAAGATTCACAAATCAGCATTGGCGGCATTGATCGCAGCGCTGTGCTGCGGCGCCGCGACCAGCCTGGCCTTCGCCGCCAGCTCTCCCGCGGCGACTCCGAGCGCCGCACAAGCTGCCAGCGCTGCGGCTCAAGGCCCGGGTGATCTCGGCGCTCTGATCGCCGCCGGCACGCTTGCGGATTTGCGCTGGCCCAATTTCACCGACTATCGCGACGACGTAAAAAAATTCTACGACTCGGGTGGCAATTCGCTGGCCTGGATCCAGAACGGCAACGCCAGCCCTCAAGCCCTCTCGATGATACTGCTCTTTCAGCAGGCTTCTTCGAAAGGCCTCAACCCCGACGACTACGACGCATCGCGATGGGACGCGCGACTGGCCCGGCTCCAACCGTCGGCGCCCAAGGCATCCGATACCGACCTCGCACATATCGATCTCGCGCTGACTGTCTCCGCGATGCGCTACATTTCCGCCCTGCATGTTGGAAGGGTGAACCCTCAACACTTCAAGTTCGGCCTGATCGTCGGACCCAAGCGGTTGGACTTGGCCGAATTGCTGAGAACGCAGGTGCTTCCGGCGTCGGACATTCCCGCGGTCCTCGCGAAAGTTGAACCATCTTATAATGGTTATCTGCGGGCTGGAGATGCGCTCCTCACCTACTCGAAGATGGCGAGCGCGGGTGATGCTCCGCTCATACCTGTACCGCAAAAGGGCGTGCGCCCCGGGAATTCCTTTGCGCCGATGCCTCAGCTAGTCGCGCGATTGCGTCAGCTCGGCGACCTTCCATCCAATGCCGAGGTGCCCGCTAACTCGACCGTTTACGACGGTGCCGTCGTCGGCGCCGTGAAGCATTTTCAGCGTCGCCATGGCCTCGATATCGACGGTGTGTTGGGTAAGGGCACGGTGACCCAATTGAACGTGCCGCTCAAAACCCGCGTGCAACAGCTCCAACTCACGCTGGAACGATATCGCTGGATACCGCCGGACTTCCCCGAGCCGCCAATCATCGTCAACATTCCCGAATTTCAGCTGCGTACGATGCGCCGTCAACCGGCCAACTACCTAATGATGAGAGTAGTCGTCGGCAGGGCGATGCGTACGCAGACGCCCGTGTTCGCGAACAACATGCGGTATGTAATCTTCCGTCCGTATTGGCTTGTTCCGCCGTCGATCCAGCGCGCGGAGCTGGTCCCTAAGACGCGCCGCGATCCCGATTATCTGGCCGATCATGGATTCGAAGTAGTAGATGGAAGCGGCAACGTTGTTCCGTCGTCTCCGGCGACGGGCGAGGTCATAAGCGGACTTCGTTCCGGCGCACTGAGTATTCGGCAGCTACCCGGACCCAAGAATGCGCTCGGCCTGGTCAAGTTCATGTTCCCCAATCAATACAACGTGTACATGCACGGCACGCCGGAGCAGGAACTGTTCGCGCGTTCCCGCCGCGACTTCAGTCACGGATGCATCCGGGTCGAAGATCCGGTCGCTCTGGCGGCGTGGGTGCTGCGCGACAAGCCCGAGTGGACGGTGGACAAAATTCGCGCCACGATGAACGGCGATACCTCCGTACAGGTGAACCTCGACAAGCCTATTCCGGTACTAATTCTCTATAGTACTGCAGTAGTTGAGCCGGATGGCGAAGTCCGCTTCTTCGATGACATATATGGCTATGATGCGTCGCTAGCCAGGGTGCTGGCGAATGGCTATCCATATCCGGGCTGATTAGCCACTCAAATAGTCACTCGCAATTATATATTTCAGGCTACGCCGTGTTCCTTGAACCAGGCCTGCATCCGTTTCCATCCATCTTTGGCGGCTTCCGGCTTGTAGCTGGGACGATAGTCGGCGTTAAAGCCGTGCGGGGTATCGGGATAGATCACGATTTCTGACGGCTTGCCCGCCGCCTTGAGCGCGGCGCGCATCTGCTCGATCTGCGCAACCGGGATTCCCATGTCGGCGCCGCCGTAGAGACCGAGAATCGGCGCGTTGATCTGATCGACCAAATCGATCGGATTCTTCGGCCTGATGGCAGCCGCCGCAGGCTGCAACGGCCCATACCAAGCAACTCCGGCTTTCAGAGATGGGTTGTGTGCGGCATAGAGCCAGACCTGCCGGCCGCCCCAGCAGAACCCGGTGATGCCGAGTTTCGTGGTATCAGCCTTACCCGTGCTTTTCGCCCATGCCACGGTAGCGTCGAGATCGGCGGCAACCTGTTTGTCGGGCACTTTGGCGACGACCTTCGCAATGATCTGCTGAACGTCACTCATGCTCGCGACGTCGCCTTCACGCGAGTAGAGCATCGGCGCCACCGCGAAGTAGCCCAGTTTGGCCAGGCGCCGGCAGATGTCCTTGATATGTTCGTGGACGCCAAAAATCTCGTGCACCACCAGCACGGTCGGAAATGGCCCTCCGCTCGCCGGCATCGCGCGATACGCAGGAATCTCGCCGCCTTCGACCGGAATCTTGACCTCACCGGCAACCAATCCGTTGCTATCGGTCGTAATCGTGTCGGCCGAGACCGGCATCACCGCCAGCGCGAAGCCGGCCGCGAGACTTCCCACCACGAATGCGCGGCGCGAGACTTGAGTTTGCAATGTAGGCCGCTTGAGCCCTGCGTCGTCCGCTCGATCCATCTTTGGTTCCCCGTCTTGTTCCCGGCAGAAAGTCAGGCTGGTTGTCTGCTTCTCAATTTCTGCAAGACCGTTAGCTGGAACGCAAGGGAGTTTCGCGCATGAAGCGGACGGTATCGTCCAAATCGCGGATGCCGGCGTCCGAGCCCAGGCCTTGCGCCACCAACGCTGCCGCGGCATTGCCGAGCTTCATGCATTCCGACGGCGGCCAACCCAGCCGGATCGCGCAAATGAAGCCGGCGCAATACGCGTCGCCGCATCCCGACGTATCGACTACCGCGATATCGTGCGCCGCCAGACGCACCTGCTCGCGCGCAGTCGTTAGAAGACTGCCCTCGCCACCCATCGTGAGCACAACTCCGCGCACGCCGAGGTCGAGCAGGCGCTGGGCTGCCTCTTCGGGCGCCTGTGATCCCGTGAGCTTGCAAGCTTGATCGGCGTTGGGCATGAACCAATCAACCGATGGCAGGCACGGCTTCAGGATGGCGAGGAGCTTGGGCGAGCCTTCGCTCAGGATGTCCATGCTGGTGGTCGCGCCGCTGTCGCGTGCGCGCCGGAGTATCTGCGCGGCTCCATCGCGCCCGAGTCCGCGCATCGAATCGCTGCCGCCGAGATGCAGATGCGCCGCGCGCTCGATCAACGGCCAGGGTACGTCGTCGATCGCAAAGCAGGCGTTGGCTCCGATCACATGAAGCGCAGGCCGTTCGCCGGTTGGTCTAATCGGCAGGATGCTGGCCGAGGTCTGGATGCCGGACTTGCGAATAACGTGGCTGGTATCGACGCCGAAGCCGTTCAACGCGCGGATAAGTACCTCTCCCAAGGCATCGTCGCCGACGGCGCCCACCGTCGCAACTGAGAGTCCCAATTTCGCCAGGCCAACTGCTGTGCCCGCCGCAGACCCAGCCGGTGCGAGCCGAATCTCGTCGAGCAACACGCTGCCTTGCCCCTCGGGGATATGGGTCACGTAGCGGCCGAGGATGTCGAGGACGTGCGCGCCCAGCGTCACGACCGGGCCGCTCATCAGTGACTCGGCTCCGCTTCGGGAACGGCTTTTATCCGCGCGCCGTGGCGTGCTTGCTTGCGCGCGATTTCGCGATCCTGGCGCGCGATCACCGCGGAATGAAGCTGCGCGACGATCTTTTCAGGAAGCACGGTCACCGGCTTGCCGGTTGCCAGCGCTTGCATATAGATCGTGGCGGACTTCTCGAGCAATTCCACAAAAGTGAAGGTCTCGTCGAGATCGGGACCGATGCTAAGCGCGCCGTGGTTCTGAATTATGTAGCAATGGCATCGATTGGCGAGCTTGCGCGCGACGTTGTCGTGCAGTTCGCGCGAGCCTGACAGCGCGTAGGGCACGACCTCGACGGTATTGCCTATCGCCAGCGTGACTTCGTCGAACAGCGGCGGAATTGGTAGGTTCAGCACGCTGAGCGCGCTCGCAAACTTCTGATGGGTATGAATGACGGCGCTGACGTCGGCGCGCATTTTGTACGTCGCTACGTGCATCGGAGTTTCGATCGACGGTTTGCGCTCGCCCTCGATTCGAGCGAGGTCGAAGTCCACGACGCAGATGTCCTCGATCGTCATCAGGTCGTACCGAAGGTGCGTCGGCGTGACGACGACGGCGTCCTCGTCCTCGACCAGCATCGAGACGTTGCCCGCGCTGCCGGACTTCGATCCGAAGTAACCGTCGGCGGACAGCCGCTGGCTGATGCGCAGGACGCGCCGCTTATAGTCGTCGTAGTGTCCCATTTCAAAAAAACGCCGCCCCCGCGGTATCGCTCGAATTTCACGATACCGCGGAAGCAACAGTTATTAACACATTATGAGATGTCTCCGATGCGCGCGCCTCACAGCTTGACCGAGTTAACCACCTGGATTTCCGTAAAGCCCAGCAGGCCCCAGGGGCCGTTCTCCACGCCAATCCCGGACCACTTGGCTCCGCCGAACGGAAGATTCGGTGCGATCGCAAGATGCTGATTGACCCAGGCCGAACCGCACTCCAGTTGCGACGCCACCTCTGCACCGCGCGCCAAATCGTTGGACCATACCGAACCGCTCAGCCCGAAGTGGGTCCCGTTCGCACGGCGGATCGCATCATCGACATCCTTGTAGGGAATGACCGGAAGCGCGGGGCCGAACTGTTCTTCATCGACGAGCCGCACGCCATCGGAAATATTTCCGACGATCGTGGGGGCGAAGAAGTAACCTTCCTTGCCCACCCGCGCGCCGCCGGAGACAATCTTCGCGCCGTGCTTCTTGGCGTCCTCGACCAGCTCAGTCACCCGCTCGAATTGGGGCTTGTTGTTGATTGGACCGAGCTGGGTCCCGGCCTCGAGCCCGTCTCCCACCTTGACGCCGCGCGCGAGCTCGCCAAGCTGCTCGAGCAACGCGCCGTACATCTTTTCCGGAACGTACACCCGCTTGATCGCGCTGCAGACCTGCCCGGAGTTTTCGAACGCGCCCCAGAAAATCTTCGGCGCCACCGCCGCCGGATCCACGTCCGACAAAATGATCGCGGCGTCGTTGCCGCCGAGCTCGAGCGTAACCCGCTTCAGATCCGGCGCGGCTGCCGCCGCAACCTTCTTGCCGGTCTCAACCGAGCCGGTGAATGAAATCTTTCTCGGCGCCGGATGACTGGTCATCCACGCACCGAGCTGGTCGCCGCCCGATACCACGTTGAGGACTCCGGGCGGAACAATGTCGCGCAGGATCTCGCCAAGCATCAGCGTGGTGATCGGCGTGAACGGCGAGGGCTTCAGCACGACGGTGTTGCCGGCGAGCAGCGCCGGCGCGATCTTCCACATCCCGAGCATCAACGGGTAATTCCACGGCGTGATTGCGGCGACGACGCCGAGCGGTTTGCGCTTTATTTCGATTTTGCCCTGCGGCGTGTCCTGGAGTACCTCGCTGGGCAAATCGAGCATCGCCGTGTATGCGCACCACATCGAGGTGCCCATGATTTCCTGCCCCGCCTTGTCCAGCGGCTTGCCCTGCTCCTGGGTTAGAGTCCGCGCCAGCCCTTCAGGCGGTTGTTGCAATGCGGCCGCGCATTCGTTGAGCACCTTGCGCCGCGCGTTGATGTCTTTGCTCCAGGCGGGGAACGCCTTTTGAGCGGCGGACATCGCCTGATCGAGTTCGGCCTTGGTGCAATCGGGAACCTCGGCGAAGACCTTTCCGGTGGCGGGATTGACGACGCCGGTGGATTTCGATCCCTTCACCGACTGGCCGTCGATAGTCATGGTGTATCCGGGCATTGTGAATCTCCTTACTGAGGGAATCCGTGCGGACAAATGTAATTGATTCAATACAACGCCGGTCGTATCGCGCGCAAACGGCGCTAGAGTGACAGGGTGAATTGCTCGAACGGGCGGGCAAGATGAGGGCGGCCCGATACCGAGCCGCCCCCGATTGTTCTGATGCGATTAGTTTGTCTTTTGACTCGAGCTTTTGTCGGTGGTCGTGGTAGAGCCACCCGGATTGTTATTGTTCGTAGTCGTGGTCGATGACTCCGAGGTTTTGTCGGAGCTCTGCGCCGGAGCGCCTGCGCCGGGAGCGCCCTGTGCTCCTGGCGGTCCTTGTTCGCCGGCTACGGGGACTGTCGTAGTAGTGTCCTTTTCGCATCCGACGACCGCGGTACCGAGCAGGAATGCGATACCAATCAACGCCGCTGCACTGCCTATCTGTCTCTTCATCGTGATTACTCCTGATTCCTCATTGAAGCCTTACTTCATACTCGTCCGATAGTAATTTTCCGCGCCTACTCTTCGAGAATCACGATATCAGTACTAGTCAGCAAATGTATCTTTGGATCGTGGATCATCGTCACTTGGATAACCAAACGGGGCGTTTCGTCCTGGCTCAGCCAATCTCGCGAACTATACTCTCGATTCGCGATGCGTGAGCCCGAAACACCCGAAACGCGGGCCCGGTGACTCGGCGGCAGTTCGCGTGTGCAGCCGCGCAAAAGCCTGGTGCGAAGTGGCGTCGGATGCAAGGTCCGCATCGCCAGGTGTTAATGGCTGCGCGACCTCCCGATCTCGGACGCTTAATCGCGGCTTCACGGGAAACTCGCGCGAATTAATCTCGCGCGATAATGAGGCGCCGGATTTCGCCGGCGCCCCGATTGATGTCGCGTGCGTTGGCAGAATTACTCAGCGCGGTTCTTTCTCGCCGCGGTACTTGAGAGTGAGCTCCGCGAGTCCAGCCGCGACGTTCACTCCGTTCTGCCCTTCGATTGATA
>OBLU010000443.1_pt1 | contig 39117 bp, 23 predicted proteins | sample 1518681 | NCBI WGS metagenome assembly OBLU01 (sample SAMEA3539304, study PRJEB22396) | soil metagenome | biome: tundra; feature: field; material: soil | place: USA | collected 2010-05 | depth 0.15 m
CGCCCCGAATTCCTTGGTCCCCCAAGGCTTGGTTTGCAACGGACCGTTGGGATGCACGTTGCCGCCCCGCTCCTGGTATTCGACGTACAGTGCCTCAATACCCTGCACGGCCAGGCGCACCATGGTCTGGTCGCCGACCCTCCGTGCCAGGGTTTTGTCGTTCATGCCAGCGATGTGGAGGTACGCCTCGCCGCGGTTGATGCCTGCATAAGTTGGAGGAGTAGCGTCGCGAAAAGTTTCCTTAAAGCCGCAGACCTCGGTCCACCACTTCAGAGATTCCGCGGCATCGGCAGCGGGTAGAACCGGAATCGCACCTCTGATGATTGGCTCCATGGACAAAGCCTAAACGAATCCGGTTCGAATTGCCTACGCGCTTGCGCGAAACGCTGGCAGTACTTCCTTCTTGTACTTCTCCAGCGTGTCCTCTTCGTCCCCGCACATCAAATAGATGTTAAACTGCGTGACCCCTGCGCGTGCCAGCGCGCGAAGTTTCTCGATGTGCGCTTTGGCAGGTCCGAGAAGGCAGAAACGATCAATCACCTCATCGGAGACGAAGTCGGCATTGCTGCTCCCCACTTCGCAATGGTGAAGATAATCGTAATGTCCCTTGTCGCGTATATAAGAGGTCAGAGCAGGAGGAAGTTCCTCGGGCTTATAGCGCGAAACCAGATCGACGACGTGGTTCGACACCAAAGCAGGGAACCAGCGCACTCGCTCTCGACCCACTTTCAGATCGTCGGAAACCCAGACCGGCGCAGCCGCCATGATCTCGATCTTCTTCGGATCTCTACCTGCGGCCTCGGCTCCCTTCTTGACGAAACCAACGCACCACTCGATCAAGTCCGGGTCGGCGAACTGCAAGATCACGCCATCACCAATTCGGCCCGCGAGTTCGAGCACCTTCGGTCCGTATCCCGCAACCCACACCGGCGGAACGCCCCCAGTTGCCCAACTGAGCCGCGCTTTCCGGCTTTCGTATTCGATCTCATTCCCGCCCGTGAGATCGCGAAAAGCTTTTACCGACTCCTCCAACTGCGCCACCGTGACCGGCTTTTTGCCCAGCACGCGCCGCGAACTGTCGCCGCGACCGATGCCCAGTTGCATGCGTCCCCCAGAGATCAAATTCATCGTCGCAAACAGGCTCGACGTGACCGTGATGTCGCGCGTCGCCGGATTCGTAACGCAGGTGCCGAGCCGCATGTTCTTCGTGTTGGTCGCCATCAGCGTCAGCATGGGATAAGGTTCGAGCCAGAGCACGTGCGAATCGAAAATCCAGCCATACTGAAAGCCGGACGCTTCCGCCTGGCGCGTGAGGCTGACAATGCGTTGTACGGTCATGTCGGGCTTGATGGTGATGCCGAACTTCATGGGTTTCCTCTGTCTCAGATCGTGGAGCGACGGGCGTCCTCGCCCGTCCGCCATTCTGCTGGCCGGGCGAGGACGCCCGGCTCTCCACCGGCGTGCTTGAAATCGACACCCGCAGTTTCGGGAGTTTAGCATAAAATCTCTACTTCGCCGCCAGAGGAGAAGGCTCAATGGGCTTTGACACCATCATCGTTAACGGTCGCGTAGCCACCGCAACCGACACTTACACCAGCGACGTCGCGATCAATCAGGGGAAGATCTCCGCCGTTGGACAAAGCCTTCCCCGGGAGAATGCGGGAAAGATCATCGATGCGATGGGCAAGTACGTATTCCCCGGAGGAATCGACGTCCACACCCACCTCGACATGCCCTTTGGCGGGACCACCAGCGCGGATGATTTCGAGACCGGCACGCGCGCCGCGGCGTTCGGCGGGACGACGACGCTGATCGACTTCGCCATCCAGTACAAAGGCCAAACCCTGCGAACGGCCTTCGATACCTGGATGCAGAAGGCGTCCGGCAAAGCGGTCTGCGACTATGCGTTCCATTGCATCATCACCGATCTCGCGGACGCCCAGCTCGACGAGATGAACGCCTTGGTTCGCGAAGGCGTCACCAGCTTCAAGTTGTTCATGGCGTATCCCGGCGTATTCATGCTCGACGATGCCAGCATTTTTAAAGCTCTGCGCGCGACTGCAAAGAATGGCGGACTCGTCTGTATGCATGCCGAGAATGGCGGCGCGATTGACGTGATTGTGCAGCAGGCGCTGGCGGAAGGGAAAAAAGCGCCGAAGTATCACGCCCTGACCCGTCCCACGACGGCGGAAGCGGAAGCCGTCTCGCGAGCCATCGCCCTCGCTGAAATGGCCGGAGCGCCGGTTTACATCGTGCATTTGAGTTGCAATGAAGCGCTCGAAAAAGTACGCGAAGCCCGTGATCGCGGCCTTCCTGTTTACGCCGAGACGTGCCCGCAGTATCTCTATCTTTCACTCGACAACTTCGACGCGCCCGGCTTCGAAGGCGCGAAGTACGTCTTCACGCCCCCGCTGCGCGAGAAGTGGCATCAGGAAAAACTGTGGAATGGATTGAAGACCGATCATCTACAGGTAGTTTCGACCGACCACTGCCCCTTCTGTTTCAAAGAGCAGAAAGAACTGGGCCTCGACGATTTCACCAAGATCCCGAACGGCGGTCCCGGAGTCGAACATCGCATGAGCCTGATCTATTCCGGGGGTGTTGCCGGAGGACGATTCAGCGTGAACCGCTTTGTGGAACTGGTTTCCACAACTCCTGCAAAACTCTTTGGCCTGTATCCACGCAAGGGCACGATCGCCGTCGGCAGTGACGCGGACCTCGTGATCTTCGACCCCAACCGCAAGCACACCATCAGCGCCAAGAACCACCATATGCGCGTCGATTACTCGATGTTCGAGGGAATTCAAGTAACGGGAATGCCCGACGTAGTCTTGTCGCGCGGCCGCGTGGTAGTAGAAGCAGATAAGTTCACGGGACGAGCAGGCGCGGGAGACTTTCTCAAGCGGGCTCTCTACACTCAGCCCTAGCGGCGCTCGTGTGGCAGCGAGGCTTGTCCCCCGCTTGGACGGGGCGAAGCCCCGTCCTGCACTTCTAGTGCTTGTCCCCCTGCTCAACAAAGAACTTCCCTGTCTCCCCCGCCGAAAAATAGCGCGAGGTCACCGTCTTCTTCCGCGTAAAAAATTCGACCGCATCCCAGCCGTGGACGTGCAGGTCGCCGAAGAACGAATCCTTCCATCCGGAGAACGGGAAATAAGCGGGCGACGCGGCCACGCCGATATTCACGCCCACCATGCCCACTTCAATGCGCCGACTGTATTCCCGCACCGCCGCGCCGTTTTCCGTGAAGATTGAAGTGCCATTGCCACGCGGATCGCTATTCACCAGGGCAATCGCCTGCTCGAGCGTATCCACGTGCATCACGGAGAGCACCGGACCAAAAATTTCCTCCCGGCACACGCGCATCTCAGCCGTCACATGGTTGAGAATCGTCGGCCCCACAAAGTTGCCACCCGCCGGAACTCCCGTCGGACGCCGTCCGTCCACCAGCAACTCCGCGCCTTCTTGCAATCCGCTTTCAATCGCTTCATGAATGCGCTCGCAGGCAGCTCTCGAAATCACAGGCCCCAGGCTCACCTTCGGATCCATACCATCTCCCGCGACCAGCTTCTCGGCTCCCTCTTTCAATCGGCCCATGATCGCCGTTTGCGCGGACCCTACCGTGACCAGCACCGATCCAGCCATGCAGCGCTGACCCGCGTTGCCAAATGCGCTGCCGAGAACGTTCGACACCGTCTTATCGACGACTGCATCCGGCATGACGATCATGTAATTTTTTGCGCCACCCAGTGCCTGCACGCGTTTCCCGTTTTCCGCCGCTCGCCGATAAATGTATTTCGCGGTATTGACCGAGCCCACGAATGAAACGGCGCGAATCCCCGGACTATCGAGAATCGCATTGACCGCATCGTGCGCGCCGTGCACGAGATTCACCACTCCAGGCGGCAGACCGATCTCTTCGAAAATGTGAAACATCAGTTCCGAGGTGAGCGGAACCTGCTCCGACGGCTTCAAAACGAACGTGTTCCCGTAAACGATAGCAAAAGGCAGGAACCACATCGGCACCATGGCCGGGAAGTTGAACGGGGTGATGGCGGCGCAGACCCCGATCGGCTGGCGGATCGTTTCGGTGTTAATTCCGCGCGCCACGCCTTCCAGAATGCGTCCCTGCATCGTCATGGGCGCGGCGCAAGCCACTTCGAGCACTTCAATCGTCCGGTTGATCTCCGCGCGCGCGTCCGACAGCACTTTGCCCGACTCCCGCGTGACCGACGCCGCGAGCTCGTCAATCCGTTGCCGGAATTTCTCGCGCAAAGCGTAGATATATTCCGTTCGCTCGCCCACCGCGCGCGCGCGCCAGTCCGGCAGCGCATCGCTGGCAGCGGCGACCGCCGATTCAACCTCCGCAACCCCCGATAACGGAACGCGGGCCAAAACTTCGCCGCTAGCCGGGTTGGTCACATCGACAAGACCGGCCGCTGGAACCGTTGTCCAGCGCCCCCCCGTGTAGTTCTTGAGAATTCGCGCCGTAGCTGACTTCTCACCGATCGCAGGGGAAGTTTTCTCTCGTGATGTCAGAGTATTCGTTTCGGTTGTCATCGCGACCCTTTCTGATCCCGCGGCAATCCGCATTCCAAACCAGGCAAAGCGGGCTCACTCCCAAGGCATCAAGAGCTACACGGTTTTACCACGTTTGGCGCCACAGCGACAGCACGCGGGCGGCTCAATCTGAGAAGTCGAGCGCCATCAAATTCGGGGGACGGCGGTTTAGAGGCTATGCGATACTGGCATTTCGCTGAACCGGCCAAGTGACTGGGAAAACTATGCTGCTGCCAAGCCTGCGGGAAGAAGTTCTGGAGGCGAACCTCGAGCTGGTTCGGCGTGGGCTGGTGCTTTACACCTTTGGAAATGCCAGCGGGATTTCCCGCAGCGATGGACTCATCGCCATCAAGCCAAGTGGTGTTGCTTACGACAAAATCACTCCGCAGGATCTGGTGATCACCGACCTGGATGGGAAAGTAGTCGAAGGCAAACTGCAGGCGTCTTCGGACTTGCCCACGCATGTGGAACTCTACAAGCGCTTTCCGAATATCGGCGGCGTCGCACATACTCATTCGGAATTTGCTACCGCGTGGGCGCAAGCCTGCCGCGCCATCCCTTGTTTTGGGACGACGCACGCGGACTACTTTCACGGTCCTGTTCCAGTAACGCCGCGGCTCACGGCGGAGGAGATCGCGGGCGATTACGAAAAAAACACAGGGCTGGCGATCGGTAGAGTCTTTGATCGGCTGGGAACTGACGACGTTCCGGCTGTACTAGTAGCGGGGCACGCTCCCTTCTGTTGGGGGGAGAGTGCCGCCGATGCTGCCCACAATGCGGTGATCCTGGAGTCGGTGGCAAAAATGGCGTACTACACAATCGGGATTGCGGCTCAGGCGGAGCCGATTTCCCGTGAACTGCATGACAAGCATTACCAGCGCAAACACGGGCGCAACGCTTATTACGGACAGATTCCCAAGTGACGAAGGCTCCTTAGTTAAGGAAGCGAGGAAGCTATGGCAAAAAAGAAAATGACGTTCGGCCTGATTGTCGGCAACCGCGGGTTCTTTCCGGATCACCTGGCGAAGTCGGGGCGGGAAGAAATGATGCGGGCGCTGGCGCAGGCGGGGATGGAGTGCGTCACGCTTGATCCGGCGCAAAGCAAGTATGGAGCGGTGGAGACCCATGATGAAGCCAGGCGCTGCGCCGCGCTTTTTCAAGAGAACCGGGAGCGCATCGATGGCATCATCGTTGCACTTCCAAATTTCGGCGACGAACGGGCGATTGCAGACACTCTGCGGCTCGCGCGGCTCCCGGTTCCGGTGCTGGTGCAGGCTACGCCAGACTCTACCGGGAAAATGACCATTGCTTTTCGTCGCGACAGCTTCTGCGGCAAGATGTCGGCTTGCAATAATCTTAGGCAGTACGGAATTCCTTATTCGCTTACCAGTCTTCATACCGTCAGTCCTGACGCCAAAGAATTTCAAAGCGATCTGGCGTGGTTTGCTGCCGTGTGCCGGGTGGTGAACGGTTTGCGTGACTTGCGAATTGGGAGTATTGGCGCGCGGCCCGCCGCCTTCAACACTGTGCGTTACAGCGAGAAGATTCTGGAATCGCAGGGCATCTCGGTGGAAACCGTCGATCTTTCGGAGATCATGGGCCGAATTGCACGGCTCAAGGACACGGACAGTGGAGTAGAAGGGAAGCTGCAGGAAATCCGTAAGTATGTGACGACGAGCGGAATTCCAGAAGTCGCGTTGATCAAGATGGCCAAGCTGGGCTTCGTGGTCGACGACTGGATGAAATCGACCGACGTTAAAGTAAGCGCCGTGCAGTGTTGGACAGCGATGGAAGAGTACTTCGGCGTCGTGCCTTGCACCATCATGAGCATGATGAGCGACAATCTCATCCCCAGCGCCTGCGAAGTGGATGTCTGCGGCACGCTTGCCATGCATGCTTTGGCCTTGGCGTCGGAGACTCCTAGTGCGCTGCTGGACTGGAACAACAATTATGGCGACGACCCGAATAAAGCCGTCTGCTTCCATTGCAGCAATCTGCCCAAGCATTTCTTTCAGGACGTTCGCATGGATTTCCAGGAGATTATTGCCGGCACGGTCGGGAAGGAAAACACGTTCGGGACCATGGTGGGCCGCGTGAAGGCGGGGCCCATGAGCTTTGCGCGCTTCTCAACCGATGACACTAAAGGCGTAATGCGGGGATATGTGGGGGAGGGCGCTTTTACGAGCGATTCGCTCACGACTTTCGGCGGTGCTGGGGTGGTGGAGATTCCGAGCCTGCAGCATTTGCTGCACTACATTTGCGAGAACGGCTTCGAGCATCATGTCGCAGCGAACTTCTCAACGGTGTCTGGAGCTGTCCACGAGGCGGCGGTTCGCTACCTTGGCTGGCAGATGTATTGGCATCGCGGTTAAGACGAGAGAGGTTAAGACGCGAGAGATCCCATGGCCATTGTTGCTGGAGTCGATTTCGGTACCCTGAGCGTCCGCGTTTCGGTGGTGGACAGCGAGCGCGGGCTGCTGGCGTCCGCCGTCTCCGAATATCCGTTGCATCGCAAGCGTGAAGATCCCGAGTACGCGACCCAATCGCACGATGACCACATGCGTGCGCTCGTAGCTGCGACTCGCCATGCCGTCAAGGAAGCTGGAATTGTTGGCGATGAAATCGAATCCATCGCGCTCGATACGACCGGTTCCAGTGTGATTCCGGTTGGCGATCGATTGAATCCCCTGGGCGAGTACTACGTGTGGTGCGATCACCGCGCCAAAGAAGAAGCGGCGCAGATTACCGACCTTGCGCATCGCGAGGGGCTCCAGGCCATCGAGTGGTGTGGCGGCGTGTACTCCTCGGAGTGGGGTTTCGCAAAACTGCTGCACTGGCTGCGCCACAATCCTGACAAACGCGAGAGATTTGCCAGCGCATTCGAACACTGCGACATGGTGGCCGCCACTCTCTGCGGTATCACCGAACCTAAGCGCGTGAAGCGCAGTGTGTGCGCAATGGGGCACAAGTGGCTTTGGAATCCGCAACTGGGCGGGCTTCCGCCCGAAAGTTTTCTTGCCAAGCTGGATCCGCTGCTGGCCGGAGTCCGCGCCAAGCTTGAGGGTCACTACGCCACTTCCGACCAGATCGCCGGGACGCTGTCGGCATACTGGGCGGCAGAACTCGGTCTGCGCGCCGGCATTCCGATTCCGGTCGGCGCATTCGACGCGCACTGGGATGCGATTGGCGCCGGCGCCGCTGAAGGCGATGTTGTGAATGTCGTCGGAACCTCGACGTGCATCATTGCGTATGTGAAACAAGCACGGCTGGTGCCGGGAGTTTGCGGGGTGGTTCAGGGAAGTGTGCACCCGCAATATACCGGCGTCGAGGCGGGGCTTTCAGCGACTGGCGATATCTTCAGTGCCATTGCGCGGCGCGCCGGCACGACCGTGGCTGAGTTGAGCGAAGGTCTGGAAAAATATCGCGCAGGCAGCACCGGCCTGCTGCGCATGACATGGGATAACGGCGACCGCACGGTGCTCGTGAACCCGAACCTCGGCGGCATGACCATCGGATGGAACTTGCAGCACACGGCGCAAGATGAACTCTTCGCGGCGATTGAAGGGACCGCGTTTCACACTCGCGTGATTCTGGATCGCATGACTGAATACGGCGCGCCGACCCGTCGTGTGATTAATGGGGGCGGAATTCCGCAGAGCAATCCGGTGTTGAATCAGGTTTACGCCAACGTGCTGGGCAAACCAGTGCTGGTTCCTAGCAGCAAAGTTACAGGAATCGGCTCCGCCATCTTTGCCTTTTTGGCGGCAGGTACTTTCCAAACCATCGAGGAGGCGCAACGGCATGTCTGTCCGTCGCATACTGTTTTCGCTCCGCAGTTCGAGGCGCAGAGAACTTACGACGAGCTTTACAGTTTGTACCGGCGACTCTACTTCAATTTCGGAGGAACCGGTCGCGAAGACAACTTCGGCGATGTTTTGCCGAAATTGATTCGGATTGCCCGGGGAGATCCCTCCCCTACGCCAGAGTAAGTGAAAGCTTGGTGACCGATGCTGGCGGAATTGTGCAGGTCAGAACCTTCCCCTTGATCTCAACGTCCTTGGTCTGTGGGCGGACGACGTTTCTCCCGGCGAACGAGTTGTGCGCGTGAATGTCAGAATGCGTCAGCGTAGTGGCCGTGCCAGATCGGATGCTCGCACCGCGAACGCCAATTTCCGTCACGCGCGCTTCGCTGACGTGGGGGTTGACCACGGTGAGCACCAGTTCTTTGTCGTGTAGCGACGCCGAACCCTTGAGTCCCCAGAACGAAGCCGGCTTGCCGTCGCGGTCATAGTTGACTGTTGGCGCCGAGAAGATTGTGCGCAATGCGTGCCCACCCTGATGCGCGGAATACATCTGAAATACGTGACCCACCGGCGTCACGCAAAACTTGTCTTCGTGCGCCAGGTAAAGACTGTTCAGACAATTGATCAACTGGGCGGAGGCGGCCATCGCAACTTTATCCGGGTGGCGATTGAATATATCCAGCGTCATTCCGCTGAACACGGCATCGCGCAGCGTCGGTGTTTGCTCGAGTTGGTTCTCCGCAGTCTGTCCACTGCCGGGGTGATACCAGGGCCCCCACTCGTCGATCACGAGTTTCACGAGATGCTCGGAATCGATTTCTCCCATGACCTGCCAATGGCCATTGATCAGCGACTCCATCTTGTCGCCTTCGCGCAGCAGTTCGTACCAGTCGATGGCGTCGAACTTGAGAGCGTCGCCTTTTCCCTGATCCCAATCCTGCGTGCGCCCCCGGCTGAGATTCCAGGAATAGTAATGAAGCGCCCAGCCAAAGATGGAACGAAGCTGCCCTTTTCCCTTGCGAACGATTTCTTCAAAAAAACCCCGCGTCCAGTCCCATTCAAACGAATTGGGTCCAGACGCAACAAAAGACAGCTCCTGCTTATATCCGGGAACCCAAGCGGTATATCTGCGAAATTCTGTGGCGTACTCCTGCGGCGTGAAATTCCCGCCGCACCCCCAAGCCTCGTTTCCAACACCCCAATAGCGGACGCCAAAAGGATCGGGATAACCAGCCTCTGCCCGAAGGTCGGCGAGGGTCGTGCTGCCCGTGGGAGAATTGCAGTATTCCACCCAGCGATAGAACGCTTCGGCGGGGAGACTGCGAACGTTGGCGGCAAGATAGGGCTGGCTTCCAATCAGTTTGCAGAATTGGACAAATTCATTCGTGCCGAACTGGTTGGGATCATAGCGGTGATGATTGGGGGCCGAGGTGATCTCTCCTCCGTCCCAGAAGTTGGTGCGCCGGGGACGCTTGTCGACCGGGCCAACGCCGTCGCGCCAATCATAACTGTCGGCGAAGCAGCCGCCGGGAAAGCGGACGACCGGGGGCTTGATCTTCTTCATCTCGTCAATGAGTTCTTTACGAATGCCATTCACGTTCGGAACTTTGGAGTTTCTTCCCACCCAAGCGCCGTCGTAGACGACGCCGCTGAGGTTCTCCACGAAATGTCCGTAAATGTTGGGAGAGATGATCCCCAAAGGCTCCCCTAACAAAACCTCGATCTGGGAATCAGCTGCGCTCGAACTCTCGGCGGACGCAGATGGCGAGTATCTGGCAAAGACCAGAGCTCCCGCACACGCCACACTCGTGCGGATGAAATCACGTCGTCGGATCATGGGATGACCCCTCCTAGGTAGACTCCGGCAAATGCCGTGTATCGCTAATGTGCGCTCGGTTCTTTGACCGTCAAGATACGGTCGGACGCTACGTCCCGCAGCTGCTGGACAATACCCGATGGCCATCGGATTTCGACTAGATCGGCGGAAGTGTTCGGCCCCAGTCCAAAATGTACAGGGCCGGCGCTGGACGAAGCGTAACCCGCAGCAGTGGACTTGTGGTCGTACTGGGTGCCGCTCTTGGTCACCACTTTGATTCGTGCTCCGATCCCATCGCGGTTACTCTTGGTTCCCTCGAGTTTGAGCTCCAGCCAATGGTTGGTACCGGGGCTCTCGTTCATCCAAATTTCTGCTGGGGCTTTGAGCGCAGTTACGACTACATCCATGCGCCCATCGCCATTCAAGTCGCCGATGGCCGATCCTCTGTGTCGTGCTGGCGGGAATGATGTGAGCCCGGCGTCAGACGTCAAAGCGGCAAACTTCATGCCGCCCAGGTTGCGGAAGACGGTGTTCGGCTGTTCTATCGCCATGCGAGGTGCGGACAGAAGGGACTGGACGTGTCCGCGTGAAACGAAGATATCTTTCCAGCCATCGTTGTCAAAATCGGCGATGGTTGGAGAATAGCCTCCCATCGGCAGGCTGAGCGTGGTCATGCCGCTTTCCGCGGTGACTTCAACAAAACTTCCTTTCCCCGTGTTGCGATAGATCGGAAATGTTTCGTTGTCGAGGGCGACTACCACAATGTCGGGATAGCCATCATTATCAAGATCGCGGAAATCGACACCCATGCCCGAGATGAATACGCCGTCTTCGCGCAACGCGGCGTTGACGTCGAACCCAACCTCGTCAAACTTGCCGCCTTTGTTTCGGAAAAACCAGTTGAATGATTTGTCATTCGCAACGAAGATGTCCATCTTGCCGTCGAGGTCAAAATCGGCGGTCGCTGCTCCCATACCCTTCCCGGGGTGCGCGCGGAAACCCCATTCGACCGAGGCATCCCGGAATGTCCCGTCTCCGTTGTTGAGGAACAACTGGTTGGGAGTTGGTTTGTACATCTTGGGATGGCAGTAGTCGGGGTGGCCGTCGATGGGGCAGGAGGGCTCGTGCTCAATGTCCCATTTTAAGTAATTGATGACGAGGAGATCGAGCAGGCCGTCATTATCCACATCCACCCAGACGGCGCCGACGGACCAGAGTGGCCCGTATTCGGGATCGGGCTTATTGAGCCCGGCCTTGGCGGTTACGTCCGTGAATGTGCCGTCTCCATTGTTGTGATAGAGCGTGTTTTTGTAGACGCCCGCGACAAAGATATCTTCGTATCCGTCGTTGTCGTAATCGGCAACCGCGACGCCCATGTCGTAGCCACTTCCGGCGAGGCCCGCCTTTTCGGTAACGTCCGTGAAGTGGCCTTTGCCGTCGTTTTCGAAAAGACGATTGGAATATTTTGGCGAGGACTTGCGGAGCGTTTTGATGTCGGCTCCGTTGGTGAAGAAGATGTCGAGCTTGCCGTCGTTGTTGTAGTCGAAGACGGCTACGCCCCCGGCCATGGTTTCGGGTGCATGACGCTCGGGCGTTTCGCAACTGTCGAGTTCGAAAGCAATCGGCTGATACGCGAACCGGATGGGGCTGCCCGAGGGCAGCTTACTGGCGACGGTTTCTCCCTGCGCTGTGGGCGCCAGTGCACCGGAGGGACTGGGGGTCTGCGCGTACACAGACGCCGACAGCAGCACGGCAATTGCGAACGCCCAGTCCCCGTGTCTCATGGCTTGACTGTCACGCTGTCGATTCGGCCGCTGCAAGTTTTCCTAACGCCGGTCGGCCCTTCGACAAAGTGTAATCCCGTGGCTGGTTATTCGGGCAACTTCTGCTCGCCGCGGACGGAAAACCGGGCCTCCACTCCCGGAGCAGATGTTCCGGGCTGCCCTCCGCCCACACTGATGCCGAAGGTACCCTCGGCGATAACTCGGTCCCCCTGCTCGTTCACTTCGCTCAAGTCGCGCGCCTCCAGTGTGAAGTGGACGTGCTTGGTCTCGCCGCCACCCACATGCACGCGTGTGAACGCGCGCAGCGCGCGAATCGGAGCCGCCGTGGACTTTGGGAAACTTAAGTATAGTTCCACAACTTCGTCGCCTTCTTTCGCGCTCGCGTTCTTTACCTCCGCATCCACGCTCAGGGGTTCGCCTGCTTTCAGCGTCGATGTCGAGAGCTTTAAATGGCTGTACTCGAATTTCGAATAACTGAGCCCATAGCCGAAGGGATAAAGGGGCTCGCCTGCAAAATAGCGATACGTGCGGTTCTTCATCGAATAGTCTTCAAATACCGGCAACTGCTCGACGCTCTTGTAGAACGTTACCGGCAGCCGACCGGCTGGATTATTGCGGCCCGCGAGCGTTTGGGCAATGGCCGTTCCGCCTTCCTCGCCTGAGTACCAGGCGTCAAGGATGGCATCCGCGTGTTGGTTTGCCCAATTCACCGAGAGCGCGCTGCCGTTCATGAGAACAACGATGAGCGGTTTTCCCGTGCCTTTCAACGCCTCAAGAAGATCCTCTTCCTCTTTTGGCAGATCGAGGCTGGTTCGGTCTCCTCCCTTGAAACCGGGCACGTCCACTTTCATCTCCTCACCCTCGAGTTGGGACGTGATGCCGACTACCGCGACCACCGCATCCACTTGCTTCGCTGCGGCAACCGCTTCTGCAATCGGATCGGGAATGAGATTCAGCCACACCAGCTTCGTGCCAAAACCGCCGCGCGCGTACTCGACCCTCAAGCGATAGCGATGCCCCTTCTCCAATTGGAGTGTCTTGGTCGTCGGTGTGGGATCGTGCAGCGTGAGGTCGTCGGCAATCAGTTGGCCGTCTAACCAAAGCTGGTTCATGGAGCCAGCCAGACCTATCTGGTAGGTACCGGACTCGGCGGGCGTCAGAAAGCCTGTCCATCGGACAGAAAAGTCCTTCATGCCCGAAGGCGGCGCAAGCGCAGATGGATCGGGATGGAAAAGTTGCAGATCTACGAACTTGTCCACACGCACGGTCGCGGGGGTTCCCGCAAAACTCTCGCCTGAGAAGTATTCTCCTTTCAGACCAGTTTGTCCGTCGTCGGTCGAGAGGACCGCACTGGGAATCAGGGCGGGTGGTCGCAGGAAGTTCATCCCCGGCAAGAAGGTGATTTGAGCAGCGGCAAACTGTTTGCGGATTCCCTCCAGCGCCGTCGTCGCCCGCGAAGCCGTACCGCTGTAGTTGCCGTGCAGGACGCGAACCGACTCTGCGAGCGGCCCGACGACTGCGATCTTCCGGACATCGGCGCTCAACGGAAGCACGCCGTTATTTTTCAAAAGTACGATCGATTCGCGTGCCGCCTTGAGCGCGAGTTCCCGATGCGCCTCGCTGTCGATCTCCGAATCCGGCGTGTGGGCGTACTTCACCAGCTCGGGAGGATCGAACAATCCCAGCCGGAAGCGAGCCGTGAACAGGCGTTTCAGCGAAACATCGATATCCTTTTCACTTAGAAGACCTTGCTTCACGGCGTCCACATACGGCACATAGTCGGAGTTGCTCGTGGCCTTGGTGAAGAAGTCCGCGCATTCATTGTCCATCCCAGTCTTCAACGAAACCGCCGCGGCCGCAGCCATGCTTTTGGTGAAGTGGTGGCCGCTGAATACGTCCACGATGGCATCGCAGTCGGAGACAACATACCCGTTAAACTTCCAAGCACCTCGTAACTGATCTTTCAGCAGAAATGTGTTGGCGCAGGCTGGTTCGCCGTTGATTCTGTTATAAGCGCACATGACCGACTCCGCCTTGCCCTCGGTAACTGCGGCGCGAAAAGCGGGCAGGTAAGTGTCTTCCATGTCGTGCTTCGACACTTGCACGTCGATCATGTGTCTCGACGATTCCGGCCCGCTATGCACCGCGAAGTGCTTTGGAGTTGAGATCACTCGAAAATACCGAGGATCGTCGCCCTGCAATCCGGTCACAAACGCCACGCCCATTCGTCCAGTAAGAAATGGGTCCTCGCCGTAAGTTTCCTGGCCACGTCCCCAGCGTGGATCGCGGAAGATATTGATATTCGGCGACCAGAAGTCTAAGCCTTCCATGACGTCGCGCCGGCCCGCGCGCACCGCCTGGTTGTGTTTGGCCCGCGCCTCGGTACCGATCACGATTGCCATGTCATGAATCAGCGAAGGATCGAAGGTTGCTGCCAGTCCAATGGGCTCCGGGAAAACGGTGGCCGTTCCCGCGTTGGCAACGCCGTGCAAGGCCTCGCTCCACCAGTCGTATTCCGGAACCTGCAATCTCGGAATGGCGCGCGCCTGGTTCACCAGTTGCGATGCTTTCTCTTCCAGAGTCATCCGCGAAATCAAGTCGTCAACGCGCGTATTGAGGGGTTGTGCAGGATCCAGATAGGGTGGAGCTGCAGGAGATTGCCCATTCTGCGCAAGCGCGGCGCACAGCAGCACGAACGGAACGATGAGAACGCGAATGAAAAAGACCGGAAGGCGATTAAACATAAGATTTTCCTCTGAGCGCCGATTCCTGCGGAAATTCAAAAGCGCCTGGAGTATAACACCGTCAACGTACACGGAAACCCGTCAACGTACACGGAAAACAACTTCGATTCGCAGCTAAGGGCGTAAGATGTCGGGTGGCAGCGTCGAGGGGAGGCTCTGGAAATGAAAAAAGAGCGGGGCGGGATTCATCAGATCGCGGAACTGGCACGGGTCTCGATTGGGACCGTGGACCGCGCTTTGCATGGACGCAATGGGATCCGAGAATCAACCCGCCAACGGATTCTGCAGATCGCACGGCAAATCGGTTACACGCCAAATCTGGCAGCGCGAGCGTTGTCCGCTTCCCGGACCAGTGTCCGCATTGGCGTGTGCATACCCCGTGAAATCCGTTTTTTCTATGATCAGCTTTGGAGCGGCGTGCTCGACGAAGCCCGCCGTCTGGCACAGCTTGGGGTCCAATTTGAGTATCGCCCGGTGCGTGCTTTGGGCGAAGACGACACCAAAGCATTGAAGGAACTCCTCAAGACCGGTGTCAACGGAATCGTACTCACCGCTGGCAACCCAAAGGGCCTCTCGCCTCTGATCGACGAGGCCGAGGAAAGAGGAGTCCGAGTCGTTTGTGTTTCTACCGATGCACCGGAAAGCCGGCGCTCCAGTATCGTTTGCGTCGATCCCTGGCTGAATGGACATCTTGCCGGGGAATTGATGGGCAAGTTCGTTCCCCCGAACTCCAAGGTTGCGGTGGTGGCGGGTATGCTGATGGCCTCGGACCATCGCAAGAAAGCCGATGGTTTTTGCGATGCGTTTCCGCGGTACTGCCCGGGCGGGGAGATGGTCGGCATTCTCGAGGGGCATGAGGACGAAGATGAGAGTTTCCAAAAAACGTTCGACCTGCTTGGCCGTGTGCCCACTCTCGCGGGAATCTACGTGAACACGGTCAACTGTCTTCCCGTGTGCCGTGCCCTCGGCGCGCGCAAGTTGGCCGGGAAGGTGAAGTTGATCACCACGGACCTATTCGCGGAAATGGCTCCTTACTTCGAGAAGGGAACAATTTCCGCCTCGATTTATCAGCAACCTTACCGGCAGGGCCAAGCCGCGGTTCGCCTCATGGCGGACCACTTAAACAGCAAGGCCTCCTTTCCGCCGACGGTTCGCCTCAGTCCCGGGGTTGTCATGTCTTCCAACCTGAAGCTATTCCGCGAGATTCGATTCTCGCCGGCGACGCTGGACGAGTCGGTTTTCCGGAGCCCGGTGCCGGCGCACGAATAGTAAAAACGCCCGCCCGTAATTTTCTGGAGCCTGCGGCGTCGCGGACGAAATAGAGTTCCGCGAACTTGCCGCGGCCACGACTCAAGAATCGATAGTGGGAGTGAGAGCCCGGATCGCCACTTGCTATCTTGGCTGCGATGCGCGAATCTAATGGGCTACACATCAGCCGACTGCGATAATCGTGCGGAATGGGAAAAAAGAAAAAGTCCAGCCCGAGCCCGCCCGGGAGAGTCACGCTGCGAGAGGTTGCGGAACGTATTGGGCTGGCGCCCGGCACCGTCTCTGCGGTGCTGAACAATGCTCCTTCCGCTCATGTCATTCCAGCCCACACGCGGCAACGGATTGAGGCCGCCGCCCGCGATCTGAACTACCGTCCCAATTTCCTTGCGAGATCGTTGCGCAAGAAACGCACCTACACGGTGGGACTGATCATCGAGGAAATCGGGGACGACTACGGCTCCATGGTCATCCGAGGGATTGAGGCCTATCTGCGCCAGCACAACTACTTCTTCCTGACCGTCATTCATCGGCATGACCAGGCTATGCTGCGTGATCACTCGCAGCTTCTGCTGGAGCGTGGGGTGGAAGGGTTTATCACGGTAGACACCAGCTTGCAAGAACCTCTGCCTTTGCCGACCGTTTCCGTGGCCGGACACCGAAGCTTGAAGGGCGTTACGAACATCGTGTTGAACCAGGAGCGCGGCGTGCGGGTGGCATTGGAACATCTGCTCGCTCTCGGCCATCGCAAGATCGCGTTCATGAAAGGCCAGCCCCGCAGCTCAGACTCGGAAGACCGGTGGAAGGCAGTATGCCAAGTCACAAGAGAATTGGAACTTGAAATGGATGCGGACTTGATCGTCAACCTCGAGTCCGACGACCCGTCTCCGCAGGCTGGATATCCCTACGCGAAGCGATTGCTGGCCCGAAAAAAGCCGTTCACCGCGTTGTTCGCGTACAACGATGTCTCGGCGATCGGCGCCATCCGCGCCATTCAGGAAGCATCTCTTCGGGTCCCGCAAGATGTTTCCGTAGTTGGGTTCGACGATATTTCATGGGCTGCATTCCACACGCCCAGTTTGACGACAGTGCGGCAACCCCTGGACCGAATGGGACAGATGGCTGCTGAGGCCTTGATCCAGATGATCGAGCACGATGGCGAGCACTCCTCCGAGATCGCGATTGACCCCACGCTTGTGGTGCGTGAGTCCACCGGACCAGCGCCGGAACGATGACCGCCGCGGTTGAAGATTCAGTCCTCCACCTTTGCCTCTGTAAGAACCAATAGCGTGGGACGCGGACCAAAGGTGGTGTCTGCGCAGTGGAAACCAGACCCTATTTTGCCGGAATTTTCCGGCTATGGTTTTCGGAATTTTCCGGAAAACCAAACTATGATTTTATGAACTTATCTCTGTTTCTTGATTTATTGCTGTTTTTTTGACTTCCGAACTATGGTTTTCTGAACTTCCCGGCTATGGTTTTCTGGACCTCGCCACTCGGGAAATCCGAACCAAGAAATCGCTGCCTCCATTCAAATTTCGCTTGACAAGACAGGGTTGCCAAGGCTAAATGTTTCTTTCCTTTGAATCGCGTTAACGTTAACGAACGTTAAGAATAACGATTTTTTGGATTAGTCAACCGCCACGGTTGGAGAAGGAGCGAACACCATGATGTGTGACGCATTGAGAATTCTTACAACTGCTAGCAGAGCCCGAGCCCACCGCAGCAGATTTTATTGCACGGCTCTTTTTCTGTTTCTTCTTACCGCCGCTCTCTACAGTTTTGGCCAGGAGGCCACCATTGTTGGAACGGTTACTGACCCCAGCGGAGCGTCCGTCGCGGGCGCGGTCGTTACTGTTACGCACCACGATACCGGCCAGGTTCACAACCTCACCACCGGCAATGCAGGCGAATATGTCGCGTCGGACATTCATATCGGGCACTACACTGTGCGCGTGGAAGCGAAGGGCTTCAAAGCCGAGGAGCGGCGGGACCTTCTGCTGCAGGTGGGCGATCGCGCTCGCCTCGACTTCCAGATGCAGTTGGGCGCGACCCAAGAGACTATAACTGTCGAAGCCACGGCCGTCGCCGTGCAATCGGACACGAGCGAAATCAGCGAGGTTGTAACCGGCGACCAACTGGCGCACCTCGGAACCAACGGGCGCAGCGTCTACACCTTCATCAATCTCACTCCCGGATCTTCCAGCCTGCAAGGGGACTCTCAGAGTCCGACGCCGGTGGGCGGCGACGCCAACGTAAGCTTTAATGGCAATCGTCCAGTCCACAACCTGTACCTTATCGATGGTGGCGAAGACGCCGACCGCGGCGGAGGTGGAACTACCGCAGTCATGCCATCGATTGAATCGATGGCCGAATTCCGCACGCTCACTTCGAACTACGACGCCGAATACGGTTTGTCTTCGGCAGCGACCATGACTTCGGTTCTCAGGTCGGGAACTAAGCAGTATCACGCTTCGGCTTGGGAGTTCTTCCGCAACGACGCTTTGCAGTCCCGCAACTACTTCAACCCGGCTCCCCAGAAGATTGCTGAGTTGAGGTACAACATCTTCGGCTTCAACGCGGGCGGACCGATCGATTTCTGGAAGAAGGAACACAAGAGCTTTTTCTTCTACAATATGGAGTGGCGCAGGGTCATCCAGGGGCAGACGCTCACCCAAGCTGTCCCGCTGGCCAGTGAGTACCCGGATGCGGGCGGTGCGAACACCGGCGCGGTATTCCCCGTTGACCCCGCCCTAAAGCAATTTTCCATCTTTGATCCCCTTCTTACGGTGGTTCCTGCTTCTGTTCAATTTGCGAACTGTCCAGGTGGAGTAGCTCCCGCCGGCGTCACTCCGGGTGCGCAATTCCTGAACAACACGATTCCAGACTGCATGATTGCCGCGAACGCCAGCGCGCTGCTGGGCGCCGGTATCTTTCCCAAACCCAACAACGGGCTCAACTTCCAGGGCGGAGCCAATCAACCCACCAATGTGCGGGAAGAGATTGTCCGAGTCGACCACACGTTTAACGACAAGTTTACGATTTTCGGACACTTCGTCGATGAGTCCGTACTGCAAACTTTCGGGACCACGATGTGGAGCGGCGATAACGTTCCCACCACCGGCAACACGTTCGGCAACCCCTCGTACAGCGGCGTGGTTCACTTGATCCATACGATTCGGCCGAATCTGCTCAACGAGGTTGCGTTCAACTACAATGCCAACCGCATCAATATCATTCCCATTGGACCTGTCCTCAACATTCCGACTGGTTTCCAGTCTAACCCTGTCTTTTCGGGCCCGCCGTTAGGCCACATTCCTACGATCAATCTGAACGGTCAGACGGGTGCGCAATATAGTTCCAACTGGACTCCGTGGATCAACAAGTATGACGACTATCAAATCCGCGATGACATCTCCTGGACCAGGGGAGCTCACCAATTTAAGATGGGTGCCAGTTGGGCGCTCTACAAAAAGCAACAGGACGTGTTCGCCGCCACTCAGGGCAATTTCGGTTTCAACGGTTCGTTCACCGCCAACGGTGTGCCTGCAAGCCAAGGCGTCGATTTTGCCGATTATCTGTTGGGATATTCGCAGCAGTATCAGGAGGACGCAGTTCATGACCATGGCCAGTGGAACAATGTTTCCTGGGCCGCCTACATCCAGGACAACTGGCGTGTCAACAGGAAACTTACGTTGAACCTTGGACTGCGGTGGGATGGAGTGCCGCATACCTACGAGGCGAATCACCGCACATCGAACTTCTATCCCAATCTGTTTCAAGCGCCCGACGCGGCCACTTTCTTTACGGACGCGAGTGACACCACGATCAGTCCCACCGGTTCGGCCGTTCCGTACCTGGGTCCCAGCCCCAATCCGATCCTGGCCGGGTCTCAGTTCTATCTGAACGGTATCGGGGTCGGCGGCCTGCATGGCATTCCCAACGGCTTGGTGCAGAACCACTGGGCCGCGTTCGGTCCGCGCATTGGATTTGCCTATGACCTGAGCGGCGCGGGCAAGACCGTGATCCGCGGCGGATTTGGCTTAATGTACGAACGCATTCAGGGCAACGACATGTACAACGCCGGCACCAACGTTCCGTTCAGCGCCAGCGTCACGCTCAACAACGTTCTTCTGGCGAATCCAAACATCAGCGCAGCGTCAGGCACCCATGTGCCGGCGCTGCCGATCGTCGTTCCCAGTATTACCGGCGTAAGCAGCGGCAGCTACAGATTGCCGACGAGCGCCCAGTACAGCTTTAGCTTGGAGCAGGCGTTGGGAGCGAGAGCCGTACTGTCCGTGGCTTACGTGGGCAACCAGAACCGGCACCAGAGCGACTACCGCGAGATCAATCTGGCGCCGCAGAGCGTCCTGCCCTGCCAAGTAGACCCTAAGACGTATTGCGAGAATGCCCCACCTGCCTACAACGGCTTGGTTCCATATCTGGGGTACCACTCTCTCAAGCTGGCTTTCGACGAGGCCAACTCCCATTACAATTCACTGCAGACGTCCGTCCGTGGGCGTCTGGCACGTGACCTCGAGCTCCAGGCCGGTTATACCCTTTCCAAGGCCATGGACCCGACGACCGGTGGCGGGAATGGCTTCGACCTCGACCCGGTATCGAATCCGTATCTCGGATGGAAGGCCGATATGGGGCCGTCGATCTTTGATCGCAGGAATGTCTTGTTTCTCAGCTTTGTCTACGACATCCCCTTGTTCCGGGATAACTCGAACCGGCTAGCGAAAGCGGCGCTCGGGGGATGGCAAATGTCGGGGATCGTTACCTTGATGTCGGGGGCGCCCCTCAACATCACGGTTAACGGCAACAGCGCAGCAAGTATCGTTCCGAACGTGACGGTCCGGCCCAACGTCACCGGATCAATCTCCTACCCGCATAAGCCCACGGAATGGTTCGATCCATCGGTCTTTACCGCCCCCGCTTGCGCCACTGGCCCAGACTGTTTCGGCAATCTGGGGCACGACGCGCTACGCGGTCCCGGCCGCGACAACTGGAATATGTCGCTCTTCAAGAACTTCAACTTCACCGAACGCACTCGCCTGGAATTCCGGGTTGACGCGTTCAACCTCTGGAACCACACTCAATTCGTAGGAAATGTCCAGCAAGGCGGAATTGGTACCCAGGTTGGGGGCTCAAACTTCGGTTCGTTCACTTCGGCGAGCGATCCGCGGACGTTGCAGCTCGGATTGAAGATGGTCTTCTAGTTTGCCTCACGGGACGAGCTTGCCCCGCTTCCAGAGAAACGGCTGGGAGCGGGGCAACAATTTAATACATCGAAATCATGCACGGCCCCTGTCCACGAGTCGCGGCCCAGTCATGAAGAGTTGCGAAAAGACCGGGGAAGGGATGAGTTGCTTCTTCGGGCACGGATCGTTTCTGGGTCTTCCTCTTCGAATCCACCTCCGCGCAGCGCGACTTAGCAGGAAGTACTGGAGGGTGCAATTAGCGGCGGTTGCGCTGCTGTTGTTAGCCACTGCTCGAGGCCAAACTTCCAGTCCCGCTCAGGCGATCACCCTCGAACAGCAGGGAAAATTGGCTGAGGCTGCCCAAGCTTGGCGGGCTCTGACCGAGCGCAATCCGAAAGATGCCGCTGCCTTCGCGAGCTTGGGTGTGGTCCTTTCCAAAGAACAGAAGTACGACGAAGCGGCTGCTGCCTACAAGAAGGCAATTGCTTTAAATTCAAAGTTGCCCGGCGTGCAGCTGAATCTCGGTTTGGCTGAGTTCAAGCAAGGGCGCCTCGACGCGGCCATCCCTCCCCTGATGGCCGCGTCGAAAGTGGACCCAAAGAACATGCAGGCGCAGACTCTGCTCGGCATGAGTTGCTATGGCGTCAAGCGCTTCGCGGAAGCTGTCCAGCACCTCAAAATCGCGGCACAGTCTGATCCGGGCAACACGGAGCTTCATCAGGTCCTGGCACAAAGCTGCTTGTGGGCTAAGCAGTATTCTTGCGCGCTGGACGAGTTCCGCCAGATTCTGGAGCAGGACCCGGATTCGGCCGCCGCGCACATGCTTACCGGGCAGGCACTTGATGGATTGGGAAGGACGCCCGACGCGATCGCCGAGTTTCAGGCGGCGGCGAAGGTCTCACCACGAGAACCGAACCTGCATTTTGGTCTGGGTTACCTCTACTGGAAGTCACACCAGTACGACGATGCCAAGCGCGAGTTTGAGAATGAACTATCCGTCGATTCCAGCCATGCACAGGCGCTGGCCTACCTGGGCGATATTGAGATGAAGCGGAACCATGCAGAGGATGCTCTTTCGCTGCTGGGCAAGGCCACAAAACTGCAGGATGGCATTCGTATTGCCTACCTCGACATGGGGGCCATTCTCGCCCAGCAGAAGCGCTACGACGAGGCCGTGGCCGCGCTCCAGCGGGCGGTGAAATCGGATCCCGCGCAACCCGACGCCCACTACCGATTGGCTCACGTCTACCAGGATATGGGGAAGGCAGCGGAATCCCAGAAGGAGTTTGCCAAGGTTCGCCAGCTACACGAGAAGGCAGATGAGTCCGTGGCGTCCAAAATGTCGGCCACACCGCCTCCGCTGCCGCAATAGAAGCCGCGGAGTTGTTGCAACATCATGAAGGGGGACGAGTGAAGAGGACGGCCGTTGTTTTCAGCACTCGCTTGATTGTCTTCCTGTTATTTTGTGGGCCCTCGCTCCATGGTTCCGACCTCCGATTGAACGAAAAGGACTACTTTGAATCCCATGGACTGAGCGTGTTGCTGTACCACAACGCGTATCACGATGTATTCGGCGATCAGAAGATGGGCGGTCTCGAAATCATTCTGCACGAGCAGAGGATCGCCACGAATGGAGACGTGCGCTTGTCTCCGACGCCCGCGCAGTGGGATCCGATTCCACACTTTAAAGAACGCAAGCGCGGACCGTCCGAAAGTGAGTTGATTGCTTTCTGCACTTATGCCGACCGAGGTTTGAGCTATCGCGTTGCAGTACAGCCAGAAGCGGATGGTTTCCGCGTGTCCGTGCAACTCGACCAACCGCTGCCGGCCGCGCTCGCAGGAATAGCCGGATTCAACCTCGAGTTTCTGCCCACGGCCTACTTCGGAAAGTCTTTCATTGCTGATGACATGTCGGGAGTTTTCCCACGGCACCCTGATGGTCCAATGCAAAAAGAAGCAGATGGAACGGTGCAGCCTCTGCCCCTGGCGACCGGCCACCAGGTCGTAATTTCACCTGAGGACCCACTTACTCGCGTGACCATCACTTCTGACAATGGTCCCTTGATGCTATTCGACGGTCGCAACCAGGCGCAAAATGGCTGGTTTGTAGTGCGCAGCCTGATTCCTTCAGGCCGGACCGAGGATGCAGTCGTCTGGCATATCCATCCGAACGTGGTGAAGGGCTGGACGCGTCCGCCCGTCGTCGCCTACAACCAAGTCGGCTATACGCCGGAGCGAACAAAGATCGCGGTCTTGGAACTCGATCCTTTATATGATCCGCCCAAGGCCGCCCGAGTGCTTCGCATCACTCCCGACGGAAATTACAAGGAAGTTTTCCGTGGCGAAATCCAACCGTGGGGAAAATGGCTGCGATATCAGTACGCCCGCTTCGACTTTTCAACCGTCCGCGAGCCCGGCCTTTATGCGATCGAATACGCCGGCCACATCAACGGACCCTTCCGAATTGCGAAGAACGTCTATGAAGGAATCTGGCGCCCTTCGCTCGACACGTACTTGCCGGAACAGATGGACCACGTCAAAGTCCGCGAGGGCTATCGAATCTGGCATGGCGCGTCGCATCTTGACGATGCCCGCCAGGCGCCAGTGAACTACACGCACTTCGACGGCTACGCGCAGGGACCAACCACCGACTCGCCGTTTGCCCCCGGCGAGCACATCCCGGGCCTGAACGTTGGCGGTTGGTACGATGCTGGAGATTTCGACATCCGCACTCAAACCCAGGCAAATGTAATCACCGATCTCACCCTGGCCTGGGAATATTTTGGAATCGATTCGGATGAGACAACGGTGGATGAAAAATCCCGCTACGTCCAAATCCACCAGCCGGACGGCATTCCGGACGCGATCCAGCAGATCGAGCACGGCGTGCTTGCGCTGCTTGCGCAGTACAAGATGATCGGCCACGCAATTCCCGGGATCGTCGAGCCGACTCTTGAGGAGTACACGCACTTAGGGGATGCGGCCTCCAAAACAGATGGCCGCATCTATTCTCCGCGCCTTGCGCTGCTGGAAGTGGACGGCGAGTCCTCCGGCGTTCCCGATGACCGGTGGGCGTTCACCACGCATACTACGCCCTTGAATTATGCGGCCATCTCATCCTTGGCCGCAGCCAGCCGTGTGCTTCATGGATTTGACGACAAGATGGCCGAAGATTGTCTTCAAACTGCGGTTCGCGTTTGGGATGAAGAGCGCAAACAGTCTCCCGCGTTGTTCAAATCCTTCAACACCACCGGAGGCGACCTGAATGACGAGGAAACCAAGGCAGCCGTGGAGCTTTTAATCGCAACCCATGGTGGAGAAGTTTACCGTAAACGTTTGCAACAACTTCTACCAGTGATTCAAGAGCGATTCGGCGATTTAGGTTGGATCGCTGTGCGCGCCATTCCCTTCATGGATCCGGATTTCAAGACTAACTTAGCCGCCGCGATGCGGTCCTACAAAGCGCGTCTGGACGAAGACCTGTCTAAGAATCCTTATGGCGTGCCGATCGCTACCGGCACGTGGGGCGGCTCGGGCCAAGTAGCAGGCTTGGCCGTCCACATGTATTTTCTCCACCAGGCGTTTCCGGACATTGTTGGATCGGAGTACACGCTGCGTGGTCTCGATTACCTGCTCGGTACGCATCCGGTGTCTAACGTTTCCTACGTGTCTTCCGTCGGAACGCAATCCAAGTTGATCGCGTACGGAAACAATCGGTCAGACTATACGTTTATTCCAGGCGGCATGATTCCAGGCGTGGTGATTGTCCAACCAGACTACCCAGAACTTAAGGATGATTGGCCGTTCCTGTGGTTCGAAAACGAATATGTGGTTGACACTGTAACGAACTTTATTTTGGCAGCGAACGCGGCCAACGCCATAACTAGATAAACGAAATTAACCCTGAAATGTAAAGACGGGAGAACTATGAATCTGCTCAAACAATCATTCCGAACGAATCTGATGGTGCTCGGTATTGCAGTCCTTATTCTCGCCCTGTTGCCAGCTTCCGCACAGGTCAGCTCGAAGAAAACAGCGGGACCGTGGATGAACAGCAGCCTTTCTCCGGACGAGCGAGCGGCTCTGGTCATGAAGGAGATGACGCTCGATGAAAAAGTCTCCCTCTTGCATGGAACCGGTATGGAGGGCTTGAGTCTGATCAGTCCGCTGGCCGTGCGATCCAACGGCGGCGCTGGATACGTCGTGGGTGTTCCACGTTTGGGGATTCCCCCGATCCAGATGTCGGACGCGGCTTACGGTGTGAGGCAAAGTGGGCAGAATGGACGCTATTCGACGGCCTTACCAGACGACCTCGCCGGTGCGGCGAGTTGGGATTTGGATGCTGCCTATGAATACGGCGCGCTGATAGGTCGCGAGTTACGGGCCCAAGGCTACAACATGTCTTTGGGAGGCGGCGTGAATCTGGCCCGCGAACCGCGCAACGGACGCACCTTTGAATATATGGGCGAAGATCCCGTCTTGGCAGGGAAGATGGTTGGCCGAGTCATGACCGGAGAGCAGGCGCAACACGTGATCGGCGACATAAAACACTATGCGTTGAACGATCAGGAGAGCGGGCGGAACGCCGTCAACGTCAACATTGATAAGCGCTCAATGAGAGAAAGTGACTTACTCGCCTTCGAGATTGGACTACGTGAGTCCAACACCGCCGCGGTGATGTGTTCTTACAACCGGGTAAATGGCGACTTTGGTTGCGAAAATAAGTATTTATTGACCGATGTATTGAAGAAAGACTGGAACTTCAAGGGCTTCGTTTTGTCGGACTGGCAGGGAGCGCACAGCGCCGCGAAGGCGTCGGCGGCCGGGTTAGATCACGAGGAGCCTGGCGAAATCTTTTTCGGAGATGCCCTGAAAAAAGCGGTGGAGTCTGGCAAAGTCTCCGGTGCTGAACTGGATGAGCATGTCCTCCGCATCCTGCGGTCGATGTTTGCCTGCGGCGTTGTCGATCACCCCCCGGAAAAGAGCGTGGTGGATGTAGTCGGCGGTTTCGAGGTCGCACAGAAGATCGAGGAGCAAAGCATCGTGCTCCTCAGAAACGAGCGCTCGCAACTTCCCCTCGAAGTTTCGAAGATTGCTAGCATTGCCGTGATTGGCACGCACTCCGATGTCGGCATGATCTCGGGCGGAGGGTCGGCCCAGGTCGATCCTCCGGGAGGAAACGCAATCATGCCGCCAGGGAAAGGCAAGACTGCGTGGCTGGAACCCATCTGGTTTCCAACGTCGCCCTTGAAAGCCATTCGGGCTGCGGCGCCGCGGGCGAATGTCCAGTACGACCCAGGCACCGACCCCGCTTCAGCCGCTGCTTTGGCGAAGACGGCCGACGTGGCCATCGTGTTCGCTTACCAATGGGAGAGCGAGGGTATGGATCTCGACAGCCTCTCGCTTCCCGAACATCAGGATGACTTGATTCTGAATGTCGCGGCGGCGAACCCGCACACAATCGTCGTGCTCGAGACTGGCAGTCCTGTAACCATGCCCTGGGCCGAGCAAGTGAGCGGCATCCTGGAGGCGTGGTACGGCGGCAGCCGTGGCGCGGAAGCGATCGTTCGCGTCATCTTTGGCGATGTCAATCCGAGCGGAAAGTTGCCGATAACTTTTCCAAAGAGTGACGCGGATCTGCCGCATCCAAACATCGTGAAGCCTCCCGTGGCGTCGACTACCAGGGACGGCGATCCCGATGCATGGAAAACCATCGCGGCAGGACTGCCCGCATTCCAGATAACTTATGACGAAGGGCTGAAGGTTGGGTATAAGTGGTACGATGCAGAGCACAAACAAGTGTTGTTCCCGTTCGGTTATGGCCTGTCTTACACCACTTATACGTATTCCGATCTTAAAGTGACGCCGGGAAGGAATGTTCACCTGAGTTTCACGGTGAAAAACGCCGGCAATCGTGCGGGATCTGAGATTGCCGAGGTTTACGCTGTGCTGCCGGAGGGCGCGGGAGAACCGCCAAAACGGCTGGTGGGTTGGAGTAAAGTCAAGCTGGATGCGGGAGAGAGCAAAGAAGTAGCAGTAGAGGTCGACCCGGAATATCTATCTATCTTTAACGTTGAACGAGACGCATGGCAGCTGCTTCCTGGAGGCTACACGTTTCTCGTAGGTGGCTCCTCGCAGAGTCTGCCGCTGCAAGCATCGGTCAACCTGAAATAATTGAGACTTGGACTCTCTCTCGGTTGGGAAGGAAGTCAGGCCAGATCATCTTAGCGCAGGCGCTGAAGCGCCATCGCAGGAGAACCGGTCGCTCTTGCTAGGGGCGGCTGTCCGGCGTGCCGATCGGTGTCCGGCCACGGCGATTCGGCCGGAGCGATTCGAGAGCCGGGTACGAGTAGCTCGGGATCAGCTGCAGATCGGCTGGCTGGGTCTTGGTCATGATGGCTTTCACCACGGCTTCCAACGCCGGTCCAGCCACGGCCGGCACCACCACGGTTGCGATCAGTGCACCACGATTGACAAAGGCTTGGCCGGTGCGGGGCAACCCGTCAACGCCTAGGAACGGAAGCTCCGACCATGCACTGCCGGGCAGCATGGGCTTCGCTTCCTCGAATGCTCTTCTCGCCCCAATAGCGATGAAGTCGTTTTGAGCGGCGACGGCGCCAATCGGCTGCTGCTGCGAGGTAGTCAGACGCAGCCACGACGAAGTCGCGTGGAAGCCTCCTTCCTCCGTCCAGTTGGAGCTTTTCAGTATCTTGAGGGTCATGCCCGGAGACTTTGCACTGTCCAGACCGACGAGCCGCTGCTGCGCAGCCAGACTGTTTGCCGGACCCAGAATGCAAAGAACCGTTGCGGCTTCCGGGAGGATCGCCGCGAGTTGCTGCGCTTGAATGCGCCCCACCTGTTGGTGGTCGGAACTGACGGCGAAAGCCGGCACTTGAAAGCTCCGGCGCAAATCCGCCAGGGAGCTGGCATCGCGGTTAAGCACCACCCAGGCGATGCCCGCGCTAACCGCGGCTCGGCCTACCTGCGGAAATTCGGTGCCTCCGGCGGGCTCGACCAGAATTGCGCTCAGCGCCGACTTGTATTTGTGAATGGCGTCGAGCAACTGCGAGCTCTGGGTGACGGAGTTGCTGTCGGCGTAGAAAACCTCCAGGTCCAGTTTCTGTTGGTGCGCTACGGCTTCCGCAGCCTTCGCTTGCTCTAGTTGATAGTCGTTGTCGCGGGTGATTAGAGATAAGACAACCTTGCGCATGTTCATGGGGATTTTCGATAACTCTCCGGCGGTCCAAGATAACTCGGCTTCACGCCACCTAGATCGACGATCAACTTCTGCAACACAATTCCCGGATCTACCATCCAGAACTTCAGCGTGTGATAACCGGTTGCTGCAAGAAAGTGCCTGGATTTCACCTCACGCACGCTGTCGGATACCGATTTCTCCCAATCGGCGAGGGAATTGCGCTCCAGCGATTCTATGATCTGTGGCGATTGGTCATCAATCGAAATCGCGTATCTCAGACCCCGCCCGGGCACAAAATTCAAGGTTGGGGCGAGGATCGCTTCGATGTCAATCTGCCCCGAATGAAACAAATAAATCCGATACTCGAGACACGGAGAGTCAGCGGGAGGCGTCGCGCTGCGGGCCGTGACGGGAAAGGTTGACATCGACGACAGGGTCCGGCCGTAGTCCGGGATTTTCTCCCAATGCGCTGATTTCGCATCGATCTTCTTTGTATAGTGCTCGGCCTCGATCGATACGTAACCATTCGCTTCGACAAAGCCGTGCACCGAAGCCCTGGCAGGGGTTTCCGGATTAAATGCTTCCACCCGGACGGTGACCTCTGCGCCGGTGCCTTCGATTGTCACCGAACCCTCAGACAATCCATGGGGCGTTTTCTGCCAGTCCACACTCACCCAGAGGCGCCGCTCCTTTTCTATGGAGTCCCGCGTCTGATCCAGTAGAATCCACGGCGCGCTTGCCGCGGCTGTGAATTGAAAGTGCGTTACCCCGCGATTAAAAAGGTCGATATATCGCCTTTGCCGATTGAACCTGTCAAATTGCGGAAGGGCAGGTTCACCAGTTGAGCCCGGCCAAGCTGCGGTCGAACCTTCCACCGCAACTCCGAGCGCGGCGGCAACCGGAAGTTCAATCTCTGCGATTTGGGGCATGACGTTTGAGGATGGCTGATTCCAAGCCGTATATCCGATGTGTGTCTGGTCCATCATGTGGTTCCACTTGCCGTGTGCGAGGGTGTGGTTGTAGTAGTCCGAAAGCATAGCGTCAGCATGAAACAGCGTCTGTGCCCGCGCCGCGAGTTCGTTCGTGCTTGCCCGACCTTGGCTCGCGTACAACTGGTTTTTCCCCGTTGTCACATAGAGCTCAGCGACTTGGGCTGAGGCTTTTGTTGGGTAGAGCACGAACTCGTAGAACGCGTCGCGCTCATTCTGCGGCAAACTTCGATAGATCCGCTCCGCCTTCCGAACAACTGATTCCCACTCTCCCACTACATAGTCCGCTTCCCCGTAGTCCACTAGGCTGAAGCTGGTTGGTTCCAAAAGCTCGGGTTTCCTTCGTCCGTTGTATTTCGCGTAGGCGGAAATGATCTTGGCAATCTCTGTCGCATACGTGGGACCAAACTCTCGTTCGGCCCACTTTCTGGTATATTCCTGGATTTTCTCCTGCGACCACTGGCCCGGATTCCACGCCAAGGTCAGGAAAAATTCCATCGGAAACTCCATGGGCTTGAGGTCGCCCACGTTGACAATCCAAATGCGATCCGCCCCGTAGTAATACGCCAGGTTCATCTGCTCCCACACTTTTGTAATTGGAATCGTGTCGAGCCACTTGTAGGAGCGCGGCCCTCCCACGTAATCGAAATGGTAGTAAACTCCGGCTGCGCCGCTGCGTGCTCTTTCGTTGTCTGTGGGCAGCCTGCGGATATTGCCCCAGTTGTCGTCACACCAGAGTAAGGTGACATCGTCGGGAACTCGCATTCCATGCTCGTAGTATTCCTGCACTTCCTTGTAGAGCGCCCAGAGCTGGGGCACCGTAGAAACGTCCGGATTCACGTGATCGGCGATGATCTTTCGCTGGTCGGCCACGATCCGTTCCAACAGACTCACGTTGGCCGCCATGTCGCCACCTTCCACCATGGGCAGGTCCCCATCGCCGCGCATGCCGAGGGTAAAGATATTTTCGTAGTTCTTGTTGCGCTCGGCACCCTCCGTCCAAAATCGGCGGAGAACCTCCGAATTGGTCGCATAGTTCCAAGGTCCGGTGCCGTGTCTCTTCCATTCCTGTTGCGCTCGCAGCATCGGCTCGTGGTGCGAGGTTCCCATCACGATGCCATATTCGTCGGCCAGCTTCGGGTTCAGCGGATCGTCCTCGTTGAAAGCGTTGTCCCACATGGCTGGCCAAAGGTAGTTTGCTTTGAGTCGCAGTAGCAGCTCAAAAACCTTCTCGTACATCTGGTGGTTGAGGTTTCCGAACTTCTCGTGTGCCCACCCAGTTAGTGAGGGAGCCTCGTCGTTTAAAAAGATCCCTCGATACTTGACCGCGGGCGGCCCTTGTAGGTACCTGCCGGCCTTCACGAAGAGAGCGTCTTTGTGAACGACGGGGACGTCAGCCCACCAATACCACGGAGAAACTCCGATCTGCTCAGAGAGGTCATAGATGCCATAGATGGTGCCGCGCTTGTCGCTCCCAGCAATAATCAAACCGGTTTCTACTCCCGGCCAAGGCCTCGGAACCACTTGAATAAGGAATGCCTCCCACTGACCAGCGATACCGGTTACATCAATCCTTCGTTGCCGGATGAGCCAGTCGATGACTGCGTTTTTTCCAATCGTGCCGATAACAATCGCATTTGTACCGAGATGGGTTTCGGCATCAGCAACCCTGGGGCTGCGGCCAGTGACACGAGCGACGTCTGCTTGGAGATCCCTCGCAGCGCGCGCCACACCCCCGTTATCGTTGGGGTCCACGTAAATGCTGGCGAGGGTTCTTCCCTGCGCAATGGCAAAGCTGCCACGCCGAGGAACGGCTTCCACGTACCGTGCCTGGGCAAGGGCGAAGCTATGTTGAGGGAAAGGGAGAAAACACACGGCAAACAGAACTGTTCTGCCGAGCCTTTTGGCCCGCTGGAGACACTTGGGCGGACTCACCGCACGACGATCGTTGGTCGACAGACAACCCATAGCCGCAGCCATCGAGAATTCCGACGCGAGCCGGCCCTCTAGCGCACGCCGAGAAGAATATCAACGGTGATCTGATCAAGTCGTTCGTAAGGCAGGCGTTTCTTTGCAATCCTGGTTTTGTCGAAGCTATATCCCAGCAAGGCAGCAGCACCCTTTGGCGAGTAATTTTCTACGGGCGGGGTATCGTCCGTTTCCGCTTCAATTTGCTTCAGAATTTGCCGGACCTCTTTGTCGGTATTCCACTGCTCCGCCTTCTCTTTCAGGATGAGATAAGTTCGCATGCAGCCCCGGGCGAAATCCTTTACGCCTTCGTAGTCCTCGGTGCGGTAGGCATGAGCGTCGAAGTGGCGCGAGCCTTCGTATCCGACGTCCTCCAGGAACTTAACCAGCCAGAAAGCGGCCTTGGGGTTGTTCGAGCCAAAGCGCAAATCCTGATCGAAGCGTCCTGGTGCCTGATCATTCAGATCAATGTGAAAGAGTTTCCCAGCGTCCCAAGCCTGTGCTACTCCATGCATGAAGTTCAGACCAGCCATCTGCTCGTGCGCCACCTCGGGATTGACCCCGACCATTTCGGGATGATCCAAAGTTGCGATCAGCGCAAGATAGTGCCCGGTGGTTGGGAAATAAATATCGCCCCGCGGTTCGTTGGGCTTAGCCTCGAGCGCGAACTTGAAACCGTATTTTTTGTCGGCATTGTACTCACAGAGATAATTAACAGCGTCGCGAGTGTGCTGGACGGCAACGTCAGCCCGGCGACAACCATCGGTTTCGGTGCCATCTCTTCCCGCCCACAGAACGAAGACCTTCGCGCCCAATTCGGCTCCAAGGTCCATCGCGCGCACCGTCTTCTGGAGTGCGTAAGCGCGTACTTCCGGATCGTTCGCGGTGAAAGCGCCATCCCGGAAAACGGGATGGAAGAACAGGTTCACCGTCGCCATCGGCACTACGATGTGGTTGCGCTCGCAGGCCTTTTTGAAATCACAAACAATCTGGTCGCGTTGCGCCGGTGTCGCATCGATCGGAACAAGGTCATTGTCATGAAGATTAACGCCCCATGCACCCACGTCACCCAGCAGATCGACTCGTTGCGCCGGAGACAACGACTCCCGCACAGCATCGCCAAACGGATCGCGTCCGAGGTTTCCCACCGTCCAGAGACCAAAGGTAAATTTGTGTTCCGGCCTGGGTTCGTATTTTCCATTCGTCGCCATAAGAGTGCCTCCCTCAAATAAAAAAATTAGCCGGGAAAGATGTTGCGCGTCGCCTCGTATACCCGGCGATAGGCCGCATAGTTCTTATTAAGCGTGGCCACCGCATCTGCATCCGGTCGAACCCGCTTTGCGACGCGTACCACGGCAGCGCAGGCTGCATCCACCGAAGCCCACATTCCTGCGCCGACGCCTGCCAAGAGGGCTGCGCCATACGCGGCTCCCTCTTCTGCCTCGACCATCTCAACTTCGTGCCCGTAAACATCAGCCTGGATCTGCCGCCACAGCGCCGACCTCGCACCGCCTCCGCCGAGACGCACGCTCTTCACCGGAACGCTCATTTCAGCGAAAATGCTGAAGGTGTCGCGCAGACTGAAGGCGACTCCCTCGAGAATCGCTCGAATCACATCTGCCCTGGTATGGGAGGCCGTAATGCCCACCAGCGCACCACGGGCGCGAGGATCCAGGTGCGGTGTGCGCTCTCCCATCAGATAGGGCGTCCACAAAAGCCCGCTTGAGCCCGGTGGCGCGATCGCGGCTTCTTCCGTCAATCGTTCATAAGGATCGCGCCCATCGTCGTTGCCCGCGCCAAACTGGTCGCGAAACCAGCGCAGAGAGAGTCCGGCTGCCTGCGTTACGCCCATCACGTGCCAGCGGCCGGGAACCGCGTGGCAAAATGTATGCAGCCGCCCATGGCGATCGAGTGCCGGGGCATCAGTTGCCGCAAACACAACTCCCGATGTACCGATCGTCGCGCTGACTGCGCCCGGCGTCACAATCCCCATCCCGGTCGCTCCCGCTGCCTGATCGCCGGCGCCCGCGACAGCAGGAGTTCCCGCTTTCAGACCCGTGGCCGCGGCAGCCGTCGCAGATACTTTCCCGCAAACGTCGGGGGACTCATAGAGTGCAGGCAGCAAGCTGCGGTCGATTTCAGCTGTCTCTAACATCTCCTGGGACCACCGGCGATTGGCAACATCAAGCAAAAGAGTCCCAGAAGCATCCGCCATGTCGGTCGCATGATCGCCGGTGAGTCGGTAGCGAACGTAATCCTTCGGCAGCATGACCGAGCGCACGCGCTTCCAGTTGTCGGGTTCGTTTTCTCGCACCCACAGGAGTTTGGTCAGGGTGAAGTTCGCCAACGCCCGATTGCAGGTTAGCTGGATGAGACGTTCAGCCCCAATTTTTTCGGTCAACTCTTGGCACTGGCGGTCGGTGCGCACGTCGCACCAAATCAGTGCCGGCCGCACCACCCGCCCGCCCTCGTCGAGCATCACGGCGCCATGCATTTGTCCGGAGAAACCCAGACACGCAATGTCGTCGCCCTTCAGTCCGGCACGCTCCAGCACCCGTGGAATCGCAACCGTGCAAGCGGCCCACCAATCATCAGGATGCTGCTCTGCCCAGCCGATTTGCGGCGATGCAAACGGTGTGTGCTCTTCCGTTGCGGAGGCAACCACGCGCCCGCGGTCATCCACAATCAGCGCCCGTGTCCCGCCCGTGCCGACGTCAATGCCCAGTACGTAGATAGTCAGTCCTCCTCGGCGATGCCTTGGTCGCCACGGGGATGGGGGGCTTTCGCCGCCTCACGGCTGTAGGGAAAATGCGTATCGTGTACGTTAACGAACATGATATAGTACCACCGATTCTCCGAACTACAAGCTCGGATTTCGCTCGTTGGAGGCTCCTGTGCGTCCTCGTCGATGCTGGCTGCTCACAAGTCTACTCAGCGTCTCAATGTTGATGTCCCTTCCAGCGCAAGCACAGGAAAAATTCCCTTATCGCAATCCCGCTCTCCCTGTGGAACAGCGCGTCGCCGACCTGCTCGGCCGCATGACGCTCGAAGAAAAAATTGCCCAGCTCGGAGGGACCTGGCAGAACAGGACTATCGAGCACGACGAAACGTTATTTTTTGTCGGAAAGAATCGCGAATTCTTGCCCGATCGCGCGGCTGTCCTGCTCAAGGATGGATTGGGGGGTATGTCACGCCCGAGCGAAGATCGTGGCCCCCGCGAAATGGCGGAGTTCACGAATACGGTCCAGAAGTGGATTATCGAGCACACTCGGCTCGGCATTCCCGTCCTCTTCCATGACGAGTGCCTGCATGGACACGTCGCGCCGCAGGGCACATCCTACCCGCAAGCCATCGCCCTCGCTTCGACCTGGGATACGACGCTGGTCCATAATGTTTTTTCTGCCACCGCCTTGGAAGTGCGCGCCCGGGGAGCCCACCAGTGCCTGGCTCCTGTAGTGGATCTGGCGCGCGATCCGCGCTGGGGACGCACCGAAGAAACCTACGGAGAAGATCCTTATCTCACCTCTCGAATTGGTGTCGCCGCCGTCCGCGGGTTGCAGGGGGACGGCTCCAGTGTCGATCAATCCCACGTGATGGCGACCCTGAAGCACTTTGCCGTGCACGGTCAGCCGGAGTCGGGAACGAATGTCGGACCTGGCAATTACTCCGAACGCGTCGTGCGCGAATACTTTCTGAAGCCTTTCCAGGCCGCGATTCAGGAAGCTCACGCCGCCAGTCTTATGCCCTCCTACAACGAAGTGGATGGGATTCCCAACCACAGCAATAAGCGCCTGCTGGACGACGTCCTCCGCCAGGAGTGGGGATTCCAGGGCGTGGTTGTCTCCGATTATTTCGCCGTGCACGATTTGAACATTCTGCACCACATAGTGGCGAATGACGAACTAGCGGCCAAGACTGCGCTCGAGTCGGGCGTCGACATGGAACTGCCCGCCGCCGCGACCTATCGCACTCTGATACAGCAGGTGCGCGAGGGCAAAGTCTCCGAATCTTATTTGAACCGCGCGGTGGCGCGGGTTCTGCGCGCCAAGTTTCTTGTCGGACTCTTCGAAGATCCTTACGTAGATCCCGCTCGCGCGGAAAAGGTGACGAACTCTTCCGAACACCAGCAGCTAGCGCTCGAGGCTGCGCACGAATCCATCATTCTGCTCAAGAACCAGAACAGTCTGCTGCCGCTCGACCGCTCAAAGTACAAGCGCATCGCAGTGATCGGACCCAATGCGGCCGACGTCCATCTTGGAGGGTACAGCGGCCAGCCCGGCCGCGGCACCAGCGTTCTGCAAGGCGTCCAGGACAAAGTCGGAAGCGGCGGCGAAGTCCTCTATGCCGAGGGCTGCAGGATCACCGAGACCCTGCCTGACTGGAACGCCGACAAAGTGGTTCTCGGGGATCCCGCCCTCAATGCCAAACGCATACAGGAAGCACTTCCAGTAGCACGCCGGGCAGACCTGATCGTGCTCGTGCTGGGAGAAAATGAGCAGACCTCGCGCGAAGCCTGGGCCGCGAATCATCTAGGCGACCGCGACAGTCTCGACCTGCTCGGTAGTCAGGACGATCTGGCCAAAGCGCTGGTGGAAACCGGTAAGCCCATCGTGGTTCTGCTCCTGCACGGGCGACCCAACTCGGTGAACTACATTGCAGAGAAGGTCCCGGCCATTCTCGACGGCTGGTACCTCGGCCAGGAGGGCGGCCGGGCTGTCGGGGATGTCCTGTTTGGCGACTATAACCCGGCTGGCAGGTTGCCCATTACCGTGCCGCGCAACGTCGGCCAGTTGCCGGATTACTACTACCAGAAGCCCTCCGCCAGACGCGGATATCTGGGATCCTCGACCCAGCCGCTGTTTCCCTTTGGATGGGGATTGAGTTACACAACGTTCAAATACTCCGGCCTGCGTTTGGCGCCTGCCACGATCGGGGTTGCCGGTGAAACTAAAGTCTCCGTTGACGTCGGCAACACCGGCAAAGTGCGCGGCGACGAAGTTGTGCAGCTCTACATTCGGGATGAAGTCAGCTCCGTAACCCGGCCCATCAAGGAACTGCGCGGCTTCCGGCGAATCACCTTGGAACCGGGCGAGACGAAGACAGTCGAGTTCATTCTCGGATTCGATCAGCTCTCCTTCTTCAATCGTGACATGCGGCCGGTTGTCGAGCCTGGCACGTTCAAGATCATGGTAGGAGGCAATTCCGTGGATCTCATCGAAACCACTCTGACGGCGGTGGCGAAGTAGACGCCTTCGGACATGCAAGCGTGGCAAGCAGCAACCCGGCTAAGATCAAGCCACGGGCGGCAAATATTGAGCCGATGTTGGTCGCAATGAAGCCGGCATGATTGTCGCGGTGTCTAAAATGTTGCGTCTTCAGGCAACACGTAAATCGCGCCCACCTGCGTACCGGCGGACCCGTGGTAATATATTCAGTCGTTAACGTACACGTTTTTATCCGCGATGGCGGTCCAAGGCTCCTGCTTTCGACAATCTCGTTGGCTCGATTCCAAAGTCGGACGGGGCTGACAAAATCGTGGAAGCAGCGCACTCTACAGACACGTGAGGACAACGCGCGATGACACTGCTGCTAGCGACCGCAGTACCAACTCGGCTGGTACATCTTTCCCCCGTCGATATTGTCATTGTGGTTTTTTACTTTGCCCTGGTTCTCTCCATCGGCTGGTACTTAAAAGGGCGGGCCAACACCGGCGAGGACTTCTTCATGGCCGGGCGGGAGATGACGGCTTGGGTGGCCGGACTCAGTTTTCTCTCGGCCAATCTGGGGGCGCTCGAACTAATGGGCTGGGCGGGTTCGGCCTACCAGTACGGCATTCTGGCGACGCACTGGTATTGGATCGGCGCGATTCCGGCGATGCTCTTCCTGGCGCTGGTCATGATGCCCTTCTACTACATTTCCAAGACGCACTCGGTGCCCGGCTATTTGAGATTGCGTTTCGGCGAGCCGAGCCGCGCCCTGTCTGCGGTTTCGTTTGCCTTCATGACCGTGCTCATGAGCGGCGTCAACATGTTTGCCATGGCCAAGGTCATGCAGATCGTCCTCGGATGGGACATTAACTTCAGCATTTGGGTCTCCTCAGTGACGGTGGCTATTTATGTAACGCTGGGCGGCCTGCGCTCGGCCATCTTCAATGAAGTGTTGCAGTTCTTCCTCATCTGGGCGGGCGCGCTGTTAATTCCCATCCTTGGATTGTACGAAGCCGGCGGATGGACCAATCTCAAGTTGCAGATTGCGCACAGAGCATCGGAGCAGTATGTCCATCTCTGGTCGGGCTTGGGCTCATTCTCCAACAATCCCATGGGCATCAATTGGGTCGGTATTGTCTTTGGGCTGGGTGCGATTATCTCGATGGGCTACTGGACCACAGACTTCCTGGTCGTGCAGCGCATTCTGGCCGCGAAAGATATTCGCAGTGCGGAAATGGCGCCGATCATTGGCGCGGCATTCAAGATGTTCGTGCCGATCATCGTGATCCTGCCCGGCCTGCTGGGCCTAGCCGTGCTGCCGGAGAAACTGGTTCCAGAATCGGTGGCGGCGATCACTGGCGGACACAGTTACAACGACGTATTGCCGCTGATGCTGGCGCGCTATTGCGGTCCCGGGTTGCTCGGCCTGGGAGTTACGGCGCTGATCGCCGGCTTCATGTCAGGCATGGCGGGGAATGTAAGTGCGTTCACGACCGTGTGGACCTATGACCTCTATCGTCCGTTTATCAACAGCAAGGGCAGTGACCATCATTATGTGAACATGGGGCGCTGGACCACCATCATCGGTGTGCTGATCAGCGTCGGGACGGCATATCTGGTGATGCAGTTCGCCAGCATCATGGATTACGTGCAGGCCTTATTCAGCTTCTTCATTGCTCCCCTGTTCGGTACGGTCGTGCTCGGGATGCTCTGGAAACGAGCGACCAAAGCTGGCGGATTCTGGGGATTGCTGAGCGGGACGCTCTGTTCGATCAGCATGTGGACTTGGGTAAAACTCGATCCTTCGGCGCTGCGTTATGTGGCGTTCTCGCCCTACGCCAAAGGCCTTGCCCAGGACATGTTTCAGGCGCTTTGGTCTTTTGTGGTTTGTGTAACCGTGACCGTAGTGGTCAGTCTGGCGACAAAACCCATGGCGGACCACGAGTTGACCGGCCTAGTCTACGGGCTAACGGAAGTGCCTGCCGTCGGCGATGTCCCGCTGTATCAGAAGCCGCTTTTCTGGGCTGGAGTCGTAACGGTCGTTTTCTTCGTACTAAACATTATTTTCTGGTAAGCATCTTCTAACATGCGGAGGCACGCAGCATGATTTCGATCTGGTTTTTCATCGGCATTTCACTGGCCGTGAATGGCGCGCTGATCCTGGCTGCCGGAATCTACCAACTGGTAAATCCTCCCGTGAACCCCGGCATTGTCTTGTTCCACCTGCACGCCAACGTCTGGTGGGGAGCGGTCTTGCTGGTGTTCGGTCTTATATATTGTGTTCGTTTCGCGCCCAAGCGATAGTCACCGGCTGTTCTGGTCGGCTTTTGTTACACCCAATAGATAAGGAGCAGGACACGAAGACGATGCCAGGTCTGCTCCGCCACGCCAATGTATCGACCACGCTCGGGCTGTATGCGCAAAGCGTGAATTCGTCGATGGTCGAAGCGCAAGAATCGATGCTGAGGGCGATTTTACGGAACGGTTCGAACGCGGTAAACTGAGTTTTACAGGTGACGTTTTACAGGTGTAAAGCGTCGTGGGACGTCAACAGAAGTTTGGTAAACTATTGAAACAGTTC
>OBLU010000444.1_pt1 | contig 39088 bp, 25 predicted proteins | sample 1518681 | NCBI WGS metagenome assembly OBLU01 (sample SAMEA3539304, study PRJEB22396) | soil metagenome | biome: tundra; feature: field; material: soil | place: USA | collected 2010-05 | depth 0.15 m
ATGACGTTGGTGACGTTGGGGACGTCCTGATGGCCGGCGATGGCAACGGTAGGAAGAGTGGGCTGCTGGTCAATGGAGGTGTCAATGGTAATGATGCCTTCGGCGCCGCGGGTGAGAAGCAACTGGGAATAGGAGCGCATGAGGTTGTAGTCATGGCGGTGGACAACGGTGAGGAAGAGGAAATTGTTCTTGCGGAGGACGGTTTCGATACCGCTGATGATCTTTGCGCCGTAGGCATCGCCGATTTCTTCGGCGATGACGCCGACGGTGTAGCTGCGCTGGACGCGGAGGGAGCGCGCGAGGAAATTAGGGCGATAGTTGAACTCGCGAGCGGCCTTGAAGATGCGGTCACGGGTGTGTTCGGGGATGCCGCGTGAGGCGGGCGAATTGTTGAGAACACTGGAAACGGTTCCCGCCGTAAGGTCGAGATGCAAAGCGAGCGACTTGAGAGTAACGGCCGGCGCCTTCGGCGCGCGGCCTGGCTTCGCAGTTTTTTTCATGGGTCAAGGCCCTGGGGGCAAGAATCATCGGATCGAGGGGATATTCCACCCCTCGACGAAGCACCACAAATTACCCATCATTCTAGCGCAATCCTGGGACGGAGGATACAAGGGAAGTGCCCGCGGGAGGACGGGTGCGCGGGGAGGGAAAAAGGGCAAATGAGAGCGATTTCCCTTTAGATTAACGTTTATCTAACCTTGACATCGGGGGGCGTATATTCCAGACTCAGCGCAAGAGAAGCGATGTCTTCCCACCGGGAGAAAGAAATACAGGCACGATCTACCGGGTGCGGAGATGCAAGGAGAAAGGGTCGTAGTGGACGGGTTGCGAGAGCGGGTTGAGCGGGAATTGCGTGGCGACATTCTGCCGTTTTGGCTGAAGTACGCGGTGGACGATGAGTATGGCGGGTTTCGCGGACAGATTGCGAATGACCTGACGATTGATCCGCTGGCGCACAAAGGGCTGATTCTGAACGCGCGCATTCTGTGGACATTTGCGAAGGCGCACAAGGTTTACGAGGACGAGGTGTACCTGCGGACAGCGCGGCGGGCATACGAGTATCTGCGGCAGTATTTCTGGGACGCGGAATTTGGCGGCGTGTACTGGATGGTGGACCACATGGGGAACCCGGTGGAGACGAAAAAGCGGATTTACGGGCAGGCATTCACCGTGTACGCGCTGGCGGAGTACGCGGCCGCGAGCGCGGAAAAGGAACCGCTGGACAAGGCCATTGCGCTGCACCGGATGATTGAAGACGCCAGCCATGATGGAAAGAACGGCGGATACTTCGAGACCTACGAGCGAGACTGGAAACTGGCGGGGGAGCAGCGGTTGAGCGAAGTGGACATGGATGAGAAGAAATCCATGAACACACATCTGCACTTGCTGGAAGCGTACGCGAATCTGCTGCGGATATGGAATGACGACGCGCTGCGGCAGCGCCTGCGGGAACTGGTTCGAATTTTCCTGGACCACATCATTGATCCGGAGACGCACCATTTCCGAATGTTTTTCGACGAAGTGTGGCACGATCGCTCGGACCGATTTTCCTTTGGGCATGATATTGAGGGGAGTTGGCTGATCCCGGAGGCGGCGGAAGTGTTGGGCGACCAGGCGATTCTGGAGGAAGCGCGGAGAGCAGCGGTGAGCATGGCGCAGGCAGTGTACGAGCAGGCGGTGGACAAGGATGGCGGCCTGCTCTACGAGGGCAGAGGGAAGGAAATCATCGATACGGACAAGCATTGGTGGCCGCAGGCGGAAGCGGTGGTGGGATTCCGGAACGCCTACGAACTTTCGGGGAAGGACTATTTCCTGAAGGCGTCGGAGAAAAGCTGGGAGTTTATCGAGAAATACATCGTGGATCGCCAGCACGGAGAGTGGTATTGGATGGTGTCGCGCGACGGAACGCCGAGCAACGACAAGTACAAAGTGGATCCCTGGAAGTGTCCGTATCACAACAGCCGGACCTGCTTTGAAGTGATGGAACGGCTGGACAAGTTGGCCAGGAAACACGGGGTTTAAGGCAGGCAGGTGCGGGCCGAAACCGGATGGCCGGAGAAGACGAATGAGCGAAGCCGAATATAGGAAGAAAGTGCAAGACCTGTTCCAGCAACACGAGAAGCTGATCGCGCGGAAGAACGGGAGAGCCAAGAGCGGGAACGGGGTGTACGACCGGTACGTGAACCCGGTGCTGACGGCGGAGCACACTCCGTTGTTCTGGCGCTACGATTTCGACTCCAGGAGCAACCCGCACCTGATGGAGCGCATGGGCGTGAACGCGACGTTCAATGCCGGCGCGATGGAATATGAAGGGAAATTTCTGGTGTTGGCGCGCGTCGAGGGAGCGGACCGGAAATCATTCCTTGCGGTGGCGGAAAGCCCGAACGGAGTGGACAACTTCCGCTTCTGGGATTACCCGATCCTGATGCCGGAGACGGGCGACCCGGACACGAACGTGTACGACATTCGCGTGGTGCGGCACGAGGATGGGTGGATCTACGGGCTGTTCTGCACCGAGCGGAAGGATCCGAAAGTGCCGCTATGGGACACGTCGGCGGCGGTGGCGCAATGCGGGCTGGCGCGGACAAAGGACCTGAGGAATTGGAAGCGGCTGCCGGATTTGCGGACGAAATCGCCGCAGCAGAGAAACGTGGTGTTGCATCCGGAATTTGTGGATGGGAAATACGCGCTGTATACGCGGCCCCAGGATGAATTCATTCAGGCGGGAAAAGGCGGAGGAATCGGCTGGGGAGTGTGTACAACGATGGAGGGCGCGAATATCGAGAATGAAATCATTATTGATAATCGCGAGTACCACACCATCAAGGAAGTGAAGAACGGACTGGGTCCGGCGCCGATCAAGACCGCCAAAGGCTGGCTGCACCTGGCGCACGGCGTGCGCAACACAGCCTCCGGGTTGCGCTACGTGCTGTACACATTCTTGAGCGAACTGGAAAGGCCGTACGTAATCACGCACCGGCCAGCGGGATATTTTCTGGCGCCGCAGGGCGAGGAGAGGGTTGGGGACGTCTCCAATGTGGCGTTCAGCAACGGCTGGATCGCGACCAAGAACGGGAACGTATACATCTACTACGGAGCATCCGACACGCGACTGAACGTGGCCACCAGCACGGTGGAGAAGTTGCTGGATTACACGCTGAACACGCCGAAAGACCCGCTGCGGAGCTTTGTGTGCGTGGAGCAGCGGAACGCGCTGATCCGGAAGAATCTGGCCGTGCTGAAGACGTACGCCAAACTTCCGGGGCGGCCGCAAACGGCGGGAAAAGACCCGGGGAAGAAGAGTGGGAAGGGCGCCATGCGATAGAGCGCCCCGCGGAATTTACCGCAACGTCGCTTTGACGGCCACGATTCTAGTGCCCGACGGGGGCAGGGGCACGAGGGTGCCCGGCATGGGCGCGCCATCCACTTCGAGAGAAACCTGGTTGCCGTCTCCGGCGCGCTGAACTTCGATGTCATAGGTCACGCCGCGGAATTTGCGGGTGGCCTTAAAGCCGCTCCAGCTTTTCGGGATGACCGGCGCGATCAGCAGGCCATCGTAGGACGTGCGGATGCCAAGAATCCATTGCGTGATCGCGTAGTAGTTCCAGGCGGCGGTGCCGGTGAGCCAGGAGTTCTTGGCTTCTCCAAACGTAGGAGCGTCACGCCCGGCGATCATTTGGGCGTAAACGTAGGGCTCGCAGCGGTGGACGTCGCTGATTTCCTCGCGAGCGGAAGGATTGATCCGGTTGTAGTAGTCGTGGGCGCTGTCTCCATTGCCAACGCGCGTTTCGCCGATGATGACCCATGGATTGTTGTGGCAGAAGATGCCGGCGTTTTCTTTGTAGCCCGGCGGGTAAGAGGAAATCTCGCCGAGTTCGAGGTAATACTTTGAGTAAGCAGGCTGCTGCAAAACGATGCCATGTTTGGTGGCGAGCAACTTGCGCGTGGATTCGAGGGCTCGCACCGCGAGTCCATCCTCGATGCCGATGCCGGCGAGGGTACAGAACCCCTGCGTTTCAATGAAGATCTTGCCCTCGGCATTTTCCTTGGAGCCGACCTTGCGGCCGAAATCGTCGTAGGCGCGGACAAACCACTCGCCATCCCATCCATGCTTGCGGATCGTGGCTTCCATCTGGGCGACTTCGGCCAGGTATGAAGCAGCCTCGGCGGCGAGGCCGCGATGCCGGGCAATATCCGCGAGCTCGCGGCCGGAGAGCACAAACAGGCCGGCGATGAAAACGGATTCGGCAACCTTGCCGTCTTTGTTGGTGGTGGTCTGGAAGGATTGCCCCGGCGTATCGGAGAAACAGTTCAGGTTGAGGCAATCGTTCCAATCGGCACGGCCGATGAGCGGCAGGCCATGGGGACCGAGACGCTCAAGCGTGTAGCGAAAGCTGCGCTGGAGATGCTCGTAGAGCGGCGTTTCGGAGCCGGGCGCATTGTCATAGGGCACGGGCTCATCCAGGATGCTCCAGTCGCCGGTTTCCTTGAGATAGGCGCCGACGCCGATAATCAGCCAGTGGGGATCGTCGTTGAAGCCGCTGCCCACATCATTATTGCCGCGCTTGGTGAGCGGCTGGTACTGGTGATAGGCGCCGCCAGTGGGGAGTTGCGTGGCGGAGAGGTCGAGTATACGTTCGCGGGCGCGGCCCGGAACCATGTGGACAAAGCCGAGCAGATCCTGGTTCGAATCGCGGAAGCCGAGGCCGCGGCCGATGCCGGATTCGTAGAAGGACGCTGAGCGGGACATGTTGAACGTAGCCATGCACTGATACGCGTTCCAGATGTTCACCATGCGATTGGTGTGCACGTCGGGCGTGTCCACCTGGCAGAGGCCGAGCAATTCGTTCCAGTAAGCACGAAGCTTTTCGAACGCAGCGTCGGCATTTCCCGCCACCAGATACTTCGCGATAGCAGTTTTCGCCGCTTTCTTGTTGATGATTTGCGAATCGGGCGGATCGAATTTCTCGCCCTGCGGGTTCTCCTGATAGCCGAGAACAAAAATGACCCGGCGGGATTCGCCGGGCTTGAGCGAGAGCTTGACGTGGTGTGAGCCGACGGGAGCCCAGCCGTGGGCGACGGAATTGGAAGAGTGTCCGCGCTCGATGGCGGCGGGATCGTCCCAGCCGCGATAGGGGCCTAGGAAAGCCTCGCGCTGCGTGTCGTAGCCGGCGATTTTTTCCGAGCAAGCGAAGAACGCGAAGTGGTCGCGGCGCTCGCGGTATTCGGTTTTGTGGTAGATAACGCCGTCCTCGATCTCGACTTGGCCGATGCTGAAGTTGCGCTGGAAGTTTGTGGAATCGTCCTGCGCGTCCCACAAGCAGAACTCGATGACGGAGAAAACGGAGAGCTCGGCGGCCTGCGGACGATGATTCGTGACGGTCAGTTGCCAGATTTCGAGATTCTCGTCGAGGGGCACGAAGTAGCGGGTGCTCGCTTCAATGTGGCTGTATTTCGAGCCGATCGTGGTGTAGCCCATGCCGTGGCGGCAGGAATATTGCTCCAGTTGGTGCCGCGTGGGTTGCCAGGAGGGAGACCAGAATTCGCCAGAGGTATCGTCGCGAAGATAAATGTATCGTCCGCCAAGATCGAAGGGAGCGTTGTTGTAGCGGTAGCGCGTGATGCGGCGCAGGCGCGCGTCGCGGTAGAAAGAATAGCCGCCGGCAGTATTGGAGATGAGGCCGAAATAGGCTTGGCAGCCGAGGTAGTTGATCCACGGCAGAGGCGTATCCGGCTGAGTGATTACGTACTCGCGGTTCTGATCGTCGAAGTACCCGTATTTCATGATGACGGCTCCCCGAGCGGAACGCTCCGGACTGGTGAGACCATCTAGTATAACGATTTTCTAGTGGCATAGAACAACTTTGAGGTGTAGACATGAAGCGTGCCCGCAAAAAGAGAGTGTGGCGAACAGCTCAGGGATGTGTGCCGGAAATCACGCCCTCAGGTGAGGGCAATCACTGCCGGAATCGGCGGCGCAAGACGAGAGCCTTGCACTCTTGAATCACACGCCGAGAGCGAAAGGAAGGACATTACCAGATCCACTAGTCGCCACAGTACTCGCCTGGCAGGTCTACCTGTCGGTCTGATTCTTCTATCGATTTTCTTCCTAGGAACGATGGGAAAGGCTTATGGAGCGGAGGACGGAACCGTACAGATAAAGGTGGACCAGGTGGGGTACCTGCCCGGTGCCGCGAAGGTGGCCGTGGTTACGGCGGCGGCCGAGACATTCGAAGTGAAGACATTCGAAGTGAAACGCGCGTCGGACCATGTGACGGTGTTCAAGGGCACGCTCGGACCGGCTAGCTTGGATGCGGATACGGGCGATTCCGTGCAGATTGCGGACTTCACGAAACTGCACGAAGCGGGGACTTACTATCTGGACGTGCCAGGAGTCGGGCGGAGTTGGACGTTTTCGATCCGGCGGGACGTGTTTTTGCACACCTATTATCTGGCGATGCGGGCATTCTACGGGCAGCGGTGCGGGACGGCAGTGGACCTTGGGCCGGAGTTTCCCGGGTAGACACACGCCGCCTGCCACTTGAAGGGAGAGTTTCACTCCTCTTCGGGGAAGCAAGGCGAGCAGGACAATATCGGCGGATGGCACGATGCGGGGGATTATGGCCGGTACGTCGTGAACTCCGGAATCACGACGGGGACGCTGCTGTGGACGTGGGAGATTTACGGGCCGAAGGTGAAGAGCATCAAGCTGAATATTCCGGAGAGCGGAAACGGGACGCCGGACATCCTGAATGAAGTGCGCTGGAACCTGGAATGGATGCTCAAAATGCAGGATGAAGATGGCGGAGCGTGGCACAAGCAGACCAGCGAACATTTTCCCGATTTCGTGATGCCGGAAGACGACCACCTGGCGAGCGAAGTGATTGGGACTGGACAGGCGCCGTACAAAAGCACCTGTGCCACGGCCGACCTGGCAGCGGTGGCCGCAATCGCCGCGCGTGTGTATCAGCCCTTCGATGCAAAGTTTGCGGCGCGCAACCTGGAAGCAGCGCGCAAGGCGTGGCTCTGGACCGAGAAGTTTCCTAACGTGCTGTTCAAGAACCCGCCGGGAGTCAGCACCGGCGAATACGGCGACAACTATTGCGGTGACGAGAGGCTGTGGGCGGCTGCGGAACTCTGGCGGACGACGGGCGAAGCCGCCTACAACAACTATTTCGTGAAGCACTATGCGGATTTTCGGCCGAGCCTGGACGCGCCTGCAGCGGAAGGCTGGAAGGAGGTTGCAGCTCTGGGGCTCTGGACGTATGCGCTGGACACGCACAAGGGCACGGATGCCGGCGTGGTGGCGGACATTCGAAAGCGCACGGCGGCGGCGGCGCGAGCGGTTGTGGAGCACACCGGCAAGAATCGGTATCGCGTGAGCCTGCTGACGAAGGATTACGTGTGGGGTTCGAACGGCGTGGTTGCGAACTACGGGATGGAATTGCTCGTGGCGAACTTGCTGGCGCCCGATCCGAGCTTTGTGGAAAGCGCGCTGGACAATCTTCATTACCTGCTGGGACGCAATACATTTTCGCTTTCATGGATGACACAGGTGGGGGCGAATCCGTGTCGCCACCCGCACCACCGGCCGAGCGGGGCGGACAAGAACGCCGAACCGTGGCCGGGATTGCTGTCCGGCGGGCCGAATGCCGGGCGGCAAGACGATGCGCTGAAAAAGCTGCCCGCAGGGTTGCCACCGGCGAAAGTTTACCTGGATGATCAGAGTTCGTATGCGAGCAATGAGATTGCCATCAATTGGCAAGCGCCGCTGGTGTTTTTGCTGGCGGGCACGCTTCCGTGATGGAGAGGTCGCGCCGTGCGGAGCAGCTCGCGGAGCAGGAAGTTGGCCGCGCGAACTTCTGCAGTTGCAGCCGCAGTCATTTGTGGAAAGGGACTGTACTCAAACCAACGACAAACTGACCGCGCAAAGGAAACGGATTGCGCGGCAGGCCGCCCCCATTGAGGTCTACCATGCACCTGTACTTCATTGACATTGCCATCATCATCGCCTACCTCGCGCTGTCGGTCCTGATAGGCTACTGGGTTTCTCATCGCGCGTCGCGCGATATGAAGGCGTACTTCCTGGGCGGCAACGTCATGCCCTGGTACATCCTCGGGATCTCCAACGCTTCGGGGATGTTTGATATCAGCGGCACGATGCTGCTGGTCTATTGGATGTTTGTGTACGGGGTCAAGAGCGTGTGGATCCCGTGGCTCTGGCCGACCTTCAACCAGGTCATCCTGATGGTGTATATGTCCACCTGGCTGCGGCGATCGAATGTGATGACGGGTGCGGAGTGGATTCAGACGCGATTCGGGAAGGGCCGCGGCGCGCAACTTTCTCACATCATCGTCGTGATCTACGCCTTCATCAGTATCATCGGATTCTTCACCTACGGCTTCAAGGGCATCGGCAAATTCGCCGCCACCTTCCTGCCCTGGCACCTCAGCGTGAATCAGTATGCCCTCCTGCTCATTGCCATCACCGCGATTTACGTGATCAAGGGCGGGATGTTCAGCGTGGTGATCACGGAAGTGTTGCAGTTCTGCATCCTTTCAGTTGCGTCCTTCGCGGTGGGGATCATCGCCATGATGAAGGTCGCGCCGGGGACGCTGCAGCGGTTCGTCCCCGCGGGTTGGGGCAACATCTTCTTTGGATGGCACTTGAATCTGGACTGGTCCAGCCTGATACCGTCGGCCAATGCGCGAGTGGCGCAGGACGGCTACGGGTTGTTCGGGTTCTTCGTGATGATGCTCCTTTTTAAAGGCATCCTGATCAGCGCCGCCGGCCCCGCGCCAAACTACGACATGCAGCGCGTTCTTTCCTGCAAGAACCCGCGTGAAGCTTCCATGATGAGCGGGTGGGTGAACGTCGTGCTGACCTTCCCGCGGTACTTCCTGATCACCGGGCTCACCGTGCTGGCGCTGGTGTTTTTCGGCGACCAGATCCGGGGCATGGGCACGAACATGGATTTCGAGCGGATTCTTCCGTCGGCGCTGGCGCTGTTTGTGCCCGCCGGCCTGCTCGGCGTGCTGATCGCGGGCTTGCTGGCTGCGTATATGTCCAACTTCGCCGCCACCGTGAACGCCGCGCCGCCCTACTTCGTGAACGACATTTACAAGCGCTTCATCAATCCCAATGCCAGCCCGAAGACCTACGTGCGGCTGAGCTATCTGAGTTCGTTCGTGGTGGTTCTCCTCGGCGTGCTGCTCGGCTGGTACGTGACCAGCGTGAACAACGTGGTGATCTGGATCGTGACGGCACTGTGGGGCGGCTACACGGCTTCGAATGTGCTGAAGTGGTATTGGTGGCGCTTCAATGGCTATGGTTATTTCTGGGGCATGGTGGCGGGAATTTCTTCCGCCCTGACCATCCCGACGCTGCTTACAAGAATCGAGCCGTTACAGAATTTCGCCCATGCTCATTCGCTGAACCTGGAAGTCTCCGTGGGCTTTGGCGTTGTGTTCCTGATATCGCTCATCGGCTGCCTCGCGGGCACGTGGCTGACCGCGCCCGAAGATGAAGAGGTGCTGAAGGAGTTCTACCGGCGGGTGCGGCCATGGGGCTTCTGGGGACCGATCCTGAAGAAAGTGCAGCAGGAAGATCCGTCTTTTCAAAGGAACAAGGATTTCTTCCGCGACATGTTCAACATCGTGGTGGGCATCGTCTGGCAGATCGCCCTGGTGGCCCTGCCCATGTACATCGTGACGTGGAGGCTGCGGACCGCGGCGATCGCGTTTGGCGTGGTCGCCATTACCTCGATCATCCTGAAGTTCACCTGGTACAACCATCTCAAGGAGCTCGAACACATCAACCAGTACAGTGACCCGGCCAATGCCGCGCCAGAAACAACGCCGGCGGCGTACTAGCCGAGGCATAAACCGTGCGGAGCCGGGGAGAATGGGCCCCGGCTCCCCTCACCATGATGATCAAACGAATCCCGTATCATGGCTGGCCGGACTCTCTGCTCCTCAGCAACGGCACGGTGGAAGCGATGGTTGTACCTGCGCTCGGGCGGGTGATGCAATTCCGCTTTGCGGGAGAAGAGTCGGGCGCATTCTGGGAAAATCGCGAACTGGATGGCCATTTGTTGAGCGCGGAGACGGACGGATGGCTCAACTTGGGCGGAGACAAGACCTGGCCATCTCCGCAATCGGAGTGGGAAGAGCACACCGGCGAGGCTTGGCCGCCGCCGCCGGCGTTTGACTCCAGGCCTTTCCGTGCCACGGTCGCGGGTGAGGGAGTTGTGCTTGCCTCCGAGGTGGATCCGCACTACGGCATGCGAGCCGTCCGACACGTGAAACTGGCGCCGCAGCGTCCGCAACTGGAAATTACGACGGAATTCCAGAAGGAAGAGGGCGCTGCCGTAAACGTCGGCGTGTGGGTGATTACACAATTGCGGGAGCCGGAGCGCGTATTTGTGCTGTTGCCGGAGCACGCAGAATTTCTGGGCGGCTATCATCAACAAAGGGGGCCCGCCCCGAAAGATTTGCAGCGGGATGGACGGCTGTTGTCGCTGAGGCGCGATCCAGGCGAATACATCAAGATTGGAACGGAAGGTACGTCCATGCTTTGGATGGATAAGCGTCTCGCACTGCTCATCCGCGCCGAGGAAACGCCCGGCGTATATCCCGATGGCGGCAGCCGCACGGAGGTTTATACGAATCCGGACCCGCAACGCTACGTCGAACTCGAAACAGAAGGGCCGCTCGCCACGCTGAAAGTCGGCGCCCGGATCGCCCGGACTAACACCTACACCCTATTCCGGCGGAGTACGCCGGACTGCACGCTGGAAGCGCGGCGCGCGTTCGAATTAAGCTGAACGCGCCGGTAGGGAGCAAATCTCTCCGGATTTCCCGATGGATTATGGAATCTGTATTATGGGGTGCTTTTCCGAGGAGCATATCAATCGGTGACCCGATCCCTCCCGACCGTTGCCCCTAGTTTCCGCTATGTGTGGCTCATAATAGACTAGTGCTTTCTGCTGCCTTGGACTGCGCTGCGGGAACGTAGTCACCGGCACGGGAGGTTGGCCTGTGAGTGCGACGACACGCGGCTGTGACGTAAGTCACAGCCAGGGAGGGCGGTCGCCAGTGTATCCTCTATAGGAGCATGACCTGTCGGTTCAAACTCGTCGCCTGGGCGTTGGTAGTGGTTGTACTGGTTATGCCAGTTTCGGCGGTGGCTTCGTGCTGGTTGCACATGGCGCCGGTCGAACATTGCACGCCCCATTGCCCGATGATGAGCGGGCATGCGTCATCGGCCACTATTCAACAAGCACCCGCAAATGGCTCCTGTTGCCGCGTCTCGGCTGCCAGACCGACGCCCGCTTCGATGCCTCAGGCTCCAAGCGACAGTGGCTCTCGGGTGGCTCCAACATTCAGCGCCTCGGCTCTGGATAGCCCAACAGTTCTGACAAAAGCCGAACCGCCTGATCCCCTCGCCCGAGCATCTTGTCCCTCCGCCCAATCTGTCTTCTGCACTTTCCTGATCTAGCCCTGTCCCTTCTTGCTGCCTCTCCTAGGAGTTATTGCCTGAGATCGCCCATATATTTTTAGTGTTGATTGAGCAAAAGAGAGCATTCTTATGATCAGGAAAGTACTTACTCTGATGGCGTTCGGTTGTTTATGGCCGGGCCTCAGTTGTGCGCAACAGCTTCAGGTTCCGGTAACGCTCCAAGCACCTGCGACCGGCACCACCACACAAACCGCAGGACCGTCACTTGTCGGCCTCGAAGGCCGGATTCTCGAAGATTTGGTTCGCGAAGCTCTGCAGAAGAATCCGGCGGTGCAGAGCGCTCTGCACACCGTGGAAGCGCAGCGGCGACGCGTACCGCAAGCCAAGACGCTACCCGACCCTATGGTTGGGATCGGATGGGCTGGAAACATCACGCCTTTCAGCGTGCAATCGGGCGACCCTTCCAGCTACCGCGCCGTTACTGCCAGCCAGCAACTGCTCTACCCCGGCAAACTGAAGCTGCGCGGCGAGATTGCTTCGAAGGAAGCCGATGCTACGTCGTCGGAATACGAGGCCATTCGCCGGCGCATAACCGAGGATGTAAAGACGGCCTATTTCGAATACTGGTTCTATGACAAGGCGATTCAGACCACGCTGAAAGACAAGGACCTGCTGACTAAGTTGTCCCAGATCGCCGAAGCCCGTTATCGGGTGGGCAAAGGCGTTCAACAGGACGTTCTCAGATCACAAGTCGAGATTTCGTTGCTGCTGCAGCGACTCACCGTGCTGCAACAGCAACGAAATACTTCGCAAGCACGCCTGAACACGCTGCTGGCGCGTAGTCCTGAAGCGCCACTCCCGCCCGCCGAAAATATCGAGCGGTCTCCTCTGAACTACTCGCTTGACGACCTGTACAGACTAGCGCGGCAGAATGATCCCGGCCTTCACCGCGAGGAGCAGATGATTGAGCGCAACCAACTCGCAGTGAACCTTGCTCAGAAAGACTATTACCCGGACTTGAGCGTTGCATACATGTACCAGCAGCGTCCGATGCTGCCTGACATGCACGGGATGACGTTCACCATAAACGTCCCGGTCTTCTACAAGAGCAAACAACGCGAGGCAGTTCGGCAGGCGACCGAGGAACGACTTGCCGCCGAGAGCGGCCGCGACAATCGGCAGAACGAGCTGAATTTCGAACTCAAACAGCAGTATCTAGCGGCCAAGGCTTCGGATGAACTCCTGAGGTTGTTCTCTGAGGGTGTGGTGCCGCAGTCATCGTTGGCACTGGAGTCCTCGATGTCTGCCTATCAGGTTGGCACAGTAGATTTCCTCAGCGTCATAGGAAATTTCTCGACAGTCTTGAATTACGAAATCGACTACTACCGCGAGTTGGCGAATTACCAGACTGCTCTGGCCCGCATGGAGAGCATGGTGGGCGTGGACCTGACTTCGACAGTCGCGCAGCCGGGCAACCAGCACCCGGCGGGAGGAGAGTAAAGCAATGCCTCGCAAAGTTCTAAGAGTTTTGGCAATTGTGGCCGCAATCGTGTTAGCGGTTGGAGTCACTTTCCGCGGAAAAGTTGCAGCCATCTTCCAACATCAACCTTCCGCCTCGCAGACGACCGCTACGGGAAGCGAGCGCAAAGTTCTCTATTGGTATGACGCGATGAGCCCGCAGCACCATTACGACAAATCAGGAAAAGCGCCGGACGGAATGGATCTGGTGCCGCAATACGCGGAGGACAACGCTTCTCAGAGTGCCACTGCGACCAGCGCATCGGAGCCGGGCGGTGAACGGAAGATCCTTTTCTGGTATGACCCGATGCATCCGGCCTACAAGTCCGATAAGCCAGGTGTCGCGCCGGATTGTGGCATGCAACTGGTTCCCAAGTACGCCGATGATGAGACGGCAAAGATGCCCGCTGGCACCGTCAAAATCGCACCGGACAAGCAGCAACTGATCGGCGTAAGGACCGCGACAGTGGAGCGGCAGTCTCTGGTGCGAACCGTGCGCACAACTGGTCAGCTTACAAGCGATGAGACGAAGCTTGCGCATGTGCACGTGAAGGTCAACGGGTACATCGACAAGGGTTACGTCGATTACATCGGGCAACTCGTCAAAAAGGGCCAGCCACTTTTCACGCTCTACAGCCCGGACCTTGTGGCCACTGAAGAGGAATACCTGATTGCGAAGCGTGGCGCGAAGGAGATGGGCAGCTCGCAATTCCCCGATGTTTCGCAAGGATCGCAGTCGCTGCTGCGTTCCACCCGTGAACGGCTCAAACTGTGGGATATCAGCGATGAGCAAATCAAGAAGCTCGACGAGACCGGTGAGGTCACGAAGACTTCGACTTTCTACTCGCCTGTCAGTGGCTTCGTAACCGACCGCAAAGCGTTTCCGCAAACCGCCGTTACCCCAGATATGGATCTGTATTCGATCAGCGATCTATCCACGATCTGGGTGAATGCAGACGTGTACGAGTATGAAGTGCCGTTTGTTAAGGTGGGCCAGACGGCGGACATGCAGCTCAGCTATTACGCCGGGAGGACCTACACGGGGAAAATCACCTACATTTACCCGACCGTCGATCCCGTTTCCCGCACCGTGAAAGTGCGCATCGAGTTTCCGAACCCACATTTCGACCTGAAGCCGCAGATGTTCGCCAACGTGCAGTTGAAAATCAACTACGGTAAGCAGATTGTGGTACCGCAGGAAGCAGTCATGGATTCCGGGGACAAGCAGTACGTATTTGTCGTCCACCTCGGCGGCGTGTTCGAACCGCGCGTGATCCAGATGGGCGCGAAGCTCGAAGGCAACGTGGTCGTTCTGTCTGGCCTGAACGCAGGGGAAACCATCGTGACCTCTGGAAACTTCCTGATTGATTCCGAGAGCCGGCTGAAGAGCGCCATGAGCGGGATGCAGCACTAAGGAGATGGTTATGGCAAAGAAAGCATCGATTTATTCAGCGGTCGTCCTGCTCGTGTTCGCGGGCCTGTTCGCGGGCGGCTACCTGCTGATGAACCGCCGCTCGCAGACGGAATGCGGATTCTGCCGACGTCACATCAATCCGAAAGCACATGTCGTGGCGGAAGTCGGCGGGAGGCGGCGTGATGTTTGCTGTACGCACTGTGCAGTGACGGAGGCACGACAGGAGAAGAAGCCCCTGCGGCTGATCGAAGTGACGGACTATCCCACGGGAAAGATGGTGAGCCCAGAAGGGGCGTGGTTTGTCGAGGATAGCCGCGTGATTACCTGCCAACACGACATGTCCCGGATGGATGAATCCAAGCACATGGAACAGTTGGCATTCGATCGCTGCTCGCCCGGCACACTCGCGTTCAGCGACCGAAAAGCGGCGGAAGCGTTTGTGGCCCAGAACGGTGGCGTTTTGCGGAGCCTGCCAGAGGTGTTGGCGGAGGCCCAGTAGCAATGATTAACCGAATCATCGATGTCTGCGCAACGAACAAATTCTTGGTGCTCCTTTTCACCGGCGTCGCCGTCCTGATTGGCTGGCATTCGCTGAAGAACACGAAACTGGATGCGATCCCGGACCTGTCGGACACGCAGGTCATCGTTTATTCCAGGTGGGACCGCAGCCCCGACATCATGGAAGATCAGGTGACGTATCCCATCACCTCGGCGTTATTGGGCTTGCCGAAGGTGAAGGACATCCGCGGCTTCTCGGATTTCGGGTACTCCTACGTTTACATCATCTTTGAAGAAGGTACCGACATTTACTGGGCACGCTCGCGGACGCTTGAGTATCTGAATTCCGTCGTCCCGCGCCTGCCGAAGGGCGTCAGCGTTGAATTAGCAAAGGATGCGACCGCCGTCGGTTGGATCTATCAGTACGCGCTTGTGGAGAAGACCGGTCAGTACTCGCTTGATCAGATGCGCAGCTACCAGGATTGGTATCTGCGGTACGCGCTGCAGTCCGTGCCCGGCGTCGCAGAGGTGGCACCCTTGGGCGGCTTCGTTCGACAGTATCAGGTCAATATCGATCCCAACAAGCTGCTTGGCTACAAGGTCCCGATCAATATGGTCGTGGACGCCATTCAGAAGAGCAACAACGATGTCGGCGCCCGGCTGGTCGAAATGTCTGGCCGCGAGTACATGGTGCGAGGGCGCGGCTACATCAAATCGCTCGATGACATCGGCAATATCGTCGTCATGTCGAACCCGCAGACCGGCACGCCCGTGCTGGTGAAGGACCTGGCCACGGTGACCTTCGGGCCCGACATTCGGCGTGGCGTCGGTGAACTGGATGGCCAAGGGGAAGCGGTTGGCGGTGTCGTCATCATGCGGTTCGGCGAGAACGCGCAGAAGGTTATCGAGAGCGTGAAGCAAAGAATCAACGACATCGAACCCACGCTGCCGAAGGGACTGAAGATCGTCACCACCTATGACCGATCAGACCTGATCGATCGCTCAGTCGATAACTTGAAGCACACACTCATTGAAGAACTGATCATCGTCAGCCTGGTGATCATGATCTTTTTGTGGCACTTCCCCAGTGCCATTATTCCCATCGTTACGATTCCGGTCACCGTGATCCTGGCGTTCATTCCCATTCAGATGAGCGGCATGACGGCCAATATCATGTCGCTCGGCGGAATCGCTATCGCTATCGGAGCCATGATTGATGCGGCCGTCGTAGTTGTCGAGCAGACACACAAGAAGCTTGAGCACTGGAATGCGGAAGGGCGGCCTGGCGACTATCACCAAGTCGTGATCTCGGCCGTGAAGGAAGTCGGCGGGCCCAGCTTCTTCGCGCTGCTCGTCATCGCCGTCGCCTTCCTGCCGGTGTTCACGCTCGAAGCGCAGGAAGGCCGCCTGTTCAAACCGCTGGCATTCACCAAGACTTTTGCCATGGCGATCGCGGGAGTGCTGGCCATCACGCTCGATCCGGCCATGCGGTTGTTGTTCACCCGCATGGATAACTTCAAATTCCGCCCGCGATGGCTGGCAGCAATCGTAAACAGCGTGCTGGTTGGCACGATCCACAGCGAAGACAATCACCCAATCAGTCGTCCGCTGATGAAGCTCTACCACCCGGTCGTCGAGTTCGTGCTGGAACACAAGTGGAAGACAATTGCCGCCGCTGTCATTGCCATGGCGCTGACCGTGCCGGTGTTCTTCAAGCTCGGCTCCGAGTTTATGCCGCCGCTCGATGAGGGCACGTTGCTGTACATGCCAACCACTTTACCCGGCATGTCGGTAACGGAAGCCTCACGGCTGCTTCAGGTGCAGGACAAGATCATCAAGAGCTTCCCTGAGGTCTACCGCGTTTTCGGTAAGGCCGGGCGTGTGGAGAGTGCCACCGATCCTGCACCTTACTCGATGATGGAGACCGTCATTGTCCTAAAGCCCCAAACCGACTGGCCGAAGCGCGAACGCTGGTACTCGAAGTGGGCTCCCAACTGGTTACATGGCACACTCGGGCGCTTCTGGCCGGAACACGGGACCACACAGGACCTGATCTATAGCCCCGGAGGCCTGAACGACGCGCTGACCATGCCGGGGATCGCGAATGCCTGGACTATGCCGATCAAGGCGCGCATCGACATGCTAACCACCGGTGTGCGCACGCCGCTCGGCATCAAGGTGCTCGGTTCCGACCTGAGCGAAATCGAGAAAGTCGGAGGACAAATCGAGATGGCGCTGAAGGACATCCCCGGTACAACCAGCGTGTTTGCTGAGCGCACGACCAGCGGTTATTTTCTCGACTTCGATCTCAAACGCGATCAACTCGCGCGCTACGGTCTAACTGTGGACGATGCCAATGACGTCCTGATGTCCGCCGTGGGCGGTGAGCCGGTGACCACTACGATTGAGGGCCGGGAACGGTACTCGGTCAATGTCCGCTACTTGCGTGATTACCGCAGCGACATCGACGCGTTGCAGCGAGTGCTGGTCAACACGCCCTCCGGGGCGCAGATCCCGCTGGCGCAGATTGCCGACATCTCGCTAAAGACCGGGCCCGGCATGATCCGCGATGAGAATGGCCGACTCAGTGGATATGTCTACGTCGATGTCTCGGGACGCGACATTGGCAGCTATGTCACGGACGCGAAGAAGGTCGTAGCGGAAAAGGTTAGCGTGCCAGCCGGCTATCAACTGGTCTGGAGCGGCCAGTATGAAGCGATGGAGCGAGTGAAAGAGCGCTTGAAAATGGTGGTGCCGATCACGCTCTTCATCGTGTTCGTGTTGTTGTACTTCAATACCAAGTCGACGGTGAAGACTTTCATCATTCTCCTCGCTGTGCCATTTTCAGCGATTGGCGCGATCTGGTTCCTCTACCTCCTGAACTACAACATGAGTATTGCGGTATGGGTCGGGCTCATCGCGCTGCTCGGAGTGGACGCGGAGACGGCTGTCTTCATGTTGTTGTACCTGGATCTTGCCTACCACGACGCCATCAGCAAGGGGCGAATGAACAGCTGGGATGATCTGCGAGAAGCCATCGTGGTGGGGGCCGTCAAACGTCTCCGCCCCAAGGTGATGACGGTGGCCTGCATGCTATTCGGACTGCTGCCGATCATGTGGTCTGTCGGCGCTGGTGGTGACGTGATGAAGCGCATTGCTGCTCCCATGATTGGCGGGATCATCACCTCGTTCCTGATGGAACTCATTATTTATCCGCCGGTCTTCGCAATCTGGAAGTGGAACTTCGAGGTAAAGCCGACACTGAAACAACGAGGTCCGAAGCAACTTGAACCGGGGAACATCGGGGAGCCGGTACATGCTTAGGCGCGATTGGCAACTCGAAACTTTGGTCGTACTGGTTGTACTCGCTGCATCCGCGTGGTCGCAGACGGCGCGTTACACGGTCCCGGCGGCTTCGGTCGGAGATGATTTTTCTGTTTACCACCAGGCCCTGGATAGTGCGGCCGATTTGGCTCTGGCAAATATCGCGCGCGAGGCCGGAAACAATCATATTACCGGGCTTATGGCCTATGGCTCGCCACAGCCGAGCAGGGCGATTTTGCACCATTTTGCCCAGCAGTATTGGAATGCTGACGAGGAGAGCGTGCGGGATGCCGTCTCTACTTCTGAGCGGGGAAGCACAATTCGGCCAGCCGCCGTGGCGATCTGGGAATGGTCGCCACTTACCCTTCCAGCCGTAGTAGGCGGCCCCTCGTTACCGTAGTCATCTTCCCCGCCGCCCGTCTCCGAGTACTTGCTTTCACGCTTTTGCCCGATTCTGCCGATGTAATCTCTGACAAATCACCAAGGAGAGCGTATGCGTCGGCGAATCTTCGGGCTGGTCTTTGCCTGTTTCTGCGCGGGCCAACTCACGTTGCAGGCGCAAGACTTCAAACTCTTTGGCCGCGACGCGGAAATACACGGATTCGCATCCCAGGGATTTGTCTACACGAATACCAACAATTGGCTGACGATGAACACCAATCAGGGCAGCGGCGCCTTCACGGACTTCGGGCTCAATGTGTCCACCAACGTCACCGACAAGCTCCGGGTCGGAGCGCAGCTCTACGACCGCAACCTTGGCCAACTGGGCCAGTACCATCCCTCCCTGGACTGGGCCGTCGTGGACTACCGCTTCAAGAGCTGGTTCGGGATTCGCGGTGGCAAAGTTAAAACCACCCTCGGTCTTTATAACGACAGTCAGGACCTGGATTTCCTCCGCACTTTTGCGCTGCTTCCGCAAAGTGTTTATCCCACGGATCTCCGCGACGCCACGATTGCTCACCTGGGCGGCGATGTCTACGGCAGTTTGCCACTCAAGCACGGTCTCGGCGAGCTAGCCTATACGGCCTATGCCGGGCACCGCAGTGACAGCATTTATGGCGGCGTCGCGTACCTGGCTTCTCAGTACAAAGTCTACTTCTCGAGCTATGGTGGGCTACAGTATGGCGGCGATCTCCGATGGAACACTCCGCTGAAGGGTCTGTTGATCGGAGCATCCCGAATGAATGAAGACGTCACTGGCAAGGCGAAAGCCATAAATCCCCTCAACCCGGGCGCCGGGTTCATTCCTTACTCCGCGGTTTCGAAGGCGGACTGGATCAACCAATTCTACGGCGAGTACACGGTGGGGAAACTGCGGATCGATTCGGAGTATCGCCGCTTTGTACACAATGAACAGGATCAGTCTGCCGACATTGTCCTGGTCGAGATCTACGACGACGTTCGCGGCTGGTACGTCTCGGGATCTTATCGAGTTACAAAACGGCTTGCCCTTGGCTCCTACTACTCTCGCTACTCGGTAACCAGCGTTGCAGGCGGTCTTCTCGCTCCCTACGCCCCTCACCAAACTGATACCAGTCTGCCCGCCAATCACATCTACGACAAGGTCATATCCGCGCGGGTTGACCTGAAAAGATACTGGAACGTGAAAGTGGAAGGTCACTTCATGAACGGCTACGAGTACAGCAGCTACCCGGACGGGTTCTACCCCCAAGTCAACCCTCAGGACTTTAAGCCCAACACTAATGCTTTGGTGGTTAAGACCGGAATTAATTTCTAGAGCTGCGGGCAGGGAGGCACAGGAGAACGCGATGAAATGTCTGAAAGTGCTCCTTGTCGCCGCCGGATTGATGATCTTCGCCCCGGCGATTTCCCTCGCGGGCGACGTCAAGGTGATTGCCAATTCAAGTGTGAAAGCAGATACGATCTCCACGGCTGAGCTGAAACGCGTATTTCTGGAGGAGAAGAACTCGCTTGCGGACGGTACCCATGTGGAACCAGTACTCCAGAAGGGTGGGCCGGCCCACGCCGCCTTCCTGGAAGAGTACCTCGGCAGAAGCGAAGATGATCTGCAGATGTACTACCGCACGCTGGTGTTCACGGGAAGAGGCTCCATGCCGAAGGCATTTGGATCGGATGCCGAGGTCGTGGCTTACGTCGCCCGGACGCGGGGTGCGATTGGATATGTGAGCAGCGCCGCCAGCGTGGGAGGGGTGAAGACACTCGCCATCGGGGTTCCCAGTAGCAGCGCCGAAAGAAAGCTGATTACGCGGGTCGAGCCGGATTATCCGGAGACGCTGAAGCGGCTTAACATTGGCGGAACGGTACGCTTGCGGGTATCGATTTCGGCGAAGGGGAACGTGGAGGATGTCGAGCTGCTGGGAGGCAACCCGATTCTCGGCGAGTCGGCCACAGCCGCGGTGAAGAAGTGGGTGTATGCCGCTGGCAGGTCGCGGACCATCGCGGAGGTTAGCATCCTGTTTGATGGGCACTGAGCCGCTGTCCTGCTCCATCGGTGGTCGTGAAGTCAACTTTAGGTTGTGGCGACGCCGTTCGTGGGTACAGCAAATGTTCTTGGCGGGCTTCCGAAGAGCTGGACGCCGCCACGTCCCGTTCTCATTCCGCGAAGCAACCCTCGGATTTTCCCTTGCAACTAAACAATTAGTTACCTTTCGCTGCGTCAAGCGTCTAAGGGGCAAGGAGGAACAGCCGGTGCCGCCGAGACAATCGGGAACTTTGACCGAAGCCGAACTGCGGATCATGAACGTGCTCTGGGGGAAGGGATCGGGCACCGTCCAGCAAGTGCTTGATTCTATTACTCAAAAGCCTGCCCTGGCCTACAACTCTGTTTTGACCACCATCCGTGTTCTGGAGAGAAAGGGATATTTGAAACACCTAAAGGATGGACGGGCGCACGTGTATACGCCGCTGGTCGGGCAGAAAGAGGCAACGCGCTCGGAAATCCGGCACCTCGTCAGTCGCTTTTTCAAGAATTCTCACGAGCAACTGGTCCTAAACCTCCTTGAGGATCAGGGCATCGAGCCGGAGGAACTTGCTCGCCTCCGGCAGATGCTGGATCGGAGCGACGCGAAATGAGCTGGCTTCCGATGCAGACGGTGGCGCAGATCTCGATCGAGCGCATTCTCAACGCGCTTCCTGAAGGATTCCTGGTCGCACTCTTTGCCTGGGCGTTGCTGCGTGTCTTGCGAAGGCAAAATTCGGGGACCCGATTTGCAGTCTGGTTCCTGGCATTGCTGACCGTCGCCGTGCTTCCTGTGCTGGGCGGCTTCGGCGAAGGGCGGGCGCTGATGGCGGCGGGGATGTCATCGGGTTCGTCATGGGGAAGCATGCGGCCTGCGATCACCATCCCCGCCCGGTGGGCGCTTTTCGTCTTCCTTGCCTGGGCTCTGGGGGCGGGCGTGGCGATGATCCGTTTGGCGGCTGGGCTTTGGCGCCTGCGACAACTGCGGCGGAGTTGCACGGCAATCGTCGCACCGGATCTCGATCCGGCGGTGCGAAAAATCGTGGATGCAATCGGCGCTTCGGGGTCAGTCGCATCAAGATCAGTCGCCTCAAAGTCAATAACGATCGCCACGTCCGAGTGCGTGCGCGTGCCTGCCGCCATCGGTTTCTGGAAGCGGACAATCGTCCTGCCAGCCTGGGCGTTGCGAGAACTGCCGCCCAACGACCTCAACGTTATCCTGCTGCACGAATTCGCACACCTGCGGCGCTGGGATGACTGGACAAACCTCATTCAGAAGATCGTGCGCGCTTTATTCTTCTTTCATCCCGCAGTGTGGTGGATTGAGAACCGGCTCTCGGTGGAACGCGAGATGGCTTGCGACGATGCCGTGCTGGCCGAAACTGCTAATCCGCACGGATACGCCACTTGTCTGGTCTCGCTGCTGGAAAAGAACCTGGCGCATCGTCTTTCGCACAGGCGATGGTCGATGGCCCAGGCAGCCGTGCACCGGGCCCGCGAGGCTTCGCTGCGGCTCGCGCGGATTCTCGACGCAAACCGGCCCGTGGCCACGCGAGTCTGGAAACCGGCGCTGGGCATGGTCGCCGCTTTTTCCATAGTCTGCCTGGCGGTGCTGCCGCACGCACCCCAGTTCGTCGCGTTTGATCGCCCTGCTCGTGTGGGGACGGGCGCCCTCGCCCGTCCAAGCCGAGCGCAGCTCGGCAGCAGCCTGCCATCAAAACAACTCCGGATCAGCGATAGCGAGCGGTCTTTGGTGGGCATGACTGCCAGAGAGACGACTGCCAAAGAGACGACAGCCAAAGTTGTTCGCGCGCGCACTGTTGCCGGAAGCCAGCTTGTTCCGGCCCAGGTAGTTGCTGCCCGATTGAACGCGGCGCCGCCGCGCGAGCGAGTCGTTGAGGCAAGCGCAAGTGCGGACCAGGAAATCGTGCCTCAATTTCGAACGCTGGTCTTTATTGAAGCCACGCAGTATAGGACCTCCGATTCGTCGGTGTGGAGCGTCCAGGTGTGGCGAGTGATGGTGGTGAGCCCAGTCCGCGCCCAGTTGGCGGGAGTGCCTGTGGCCAATTCGATTTAGTGCTCAATTTTTTTTGTAAATAACAACTAGATAATTAGTTGTACAGGGAGAAAAGAAAATGAAGATGTGGCTAGAAAGTTGTAAAGCACGCTGTAAGGCAGTGGTGACACGCCGTCTGGTGGTGGCCCTGGTTGCTGTCGTGGTAGTTGGGTCCATGGCGACCTTCAACTTTACGAAGTCTGCAACCGCAGCGGTGGCGGCTCCGGCCGCGGCGCCGCTTGATGACAACAGTGTCGGAGCGCTGCTCACGCTCGACCGCGCAATGGAAACCTTGGCAGCACGAGTCACGCCGGCGGTCGTGAATGTTACGGTAGTGTCGAAGGCCAACGGGCAGCAGAGCGGTGGGGAGGGAATGCCCGACATGCAGCAGTTTTTTGGCCCGGGCAATCCTTTCGGCCGTCGTTTCAATTTTCCGTCGCAGCCTCAAAACAGGATGGAACACGGACTAGGCAGCGGCGTGATCATCTCCCCCGACGGATACATCGTCACTAACAATCATGTCATCGACGGAGCTGTCGATATTCGCGTCACCATGAGCAACCGGGAGGTGCTGCCGGCGAAGTTGGTGGGCGCCGACCCGCTGACGGACCTCGCGGTCATCAAGGTAAATGCAACTAACTTACCGAGCGTGCCCTGGGGTAACTCGGCCAGCCTGCGCCCAGGACAGACGGTGCTGGCCTTCGGGAATCCGTACGGTTATCGCTTCACGGTGACGCGCGGCATCATTAGCGCGCTGAACCGTCCCAATCCTGACGCAAGCGATCGACGCAAGCCGGGCGAGTTCATCCAGACCGACGCCGCCATCAATCCCGGGAATTCCGGCGGAGCGCTGGTTGACGCGCGCGGCGAACTCATCGGAATCAACACTTTCCTGATTTCAAACTCGGGATCATTCTCGGGAATGGGCTTTGCGATTCCTTCCCAGATTGTCCAGCCTACCGTGAAGACATTGATTCGGGACGGTAAAGTAACGCACGCGTTTATCGGAATTCAGATCTCCGATGTGACTCCCGACAACGCAAAGTTCTTCCAGATGAACAAAGCCGTGGGAGCAGTGGTCAGCGAAGTTGAGGCGGACGCGCCCGGAGCGAAGGCGGGCCTGCGCACCGGAGACGTGATTACCGAACTCGACGGACAGCCCGTGACCGACGCCGGTCAATTGCAAATGATGGTCGGGCAAAAGCGGCCGGGTGACACGATCCATCTCGGCGTGGTGCGTGACAGCAAATCGACGAGCATTGCGGTGACGCTCGAAGCGCTGGGCGGTGGCAAAGGCAGCGAAACCGCCGGAGGCGAACACGGGAAGGGGCGCTGGGGGCTGCGGCTCGCCGATTTGACCTCGGACGTCCGTAATGAATTGCAAGCGCAAGCTTCGGTTCACGGCGCCATTGTGGAGGACGTCCAACCTGGCAGCCCGGCCGATAATGCGGGCTTGCAGCGTGGGGATGTCATCATGGAAGTGAACCGGCGCCCGGTGAAATCCGCGGCCGATGTGGCACAGGCGCTGTCGGGAGTACCCGCCGGACAGGATGCGCTCGTGCTGGTGTGGTCGAACGGGGGCAGCACCTTCCGCGTGTTGCATCCGTCGCAGGGCTAGCCATGAGTCATACGGTGGAGAGACGGGCGCCTCGCCCGTCCAGCCGGGCGGGGACGCCCGGCTCTCCACCGGTTGGCTTGGAGGTTTTTCGGCTACCAGCGGTCCTGCACCAGCGGACGAATCTTTTCGTCATAGATGCGCCGCATCCCTGTCATTGCCTCGTTGGAAAGGGACGGCAGGTCCGAAGCCTGGCAGTTGTCCGCGACCTGCTCCGCCCGCTTGCCGCCGGGAATGGCGCAGGTCACTGCGTCGAACATGAGGATCCAGCGCAGAGCGAACTGACTCATCGAGACGCCGGCCGGCAAGAGCGCTCGCATTTCTTCTACCGCCTCAAGGCCGACGTTGTAATCCACGCCGGAAAATGTTTCTCCCATATCAAAGGCTTGCCCCTGGCGATTGAAATTCCGGTGGTCGTCTGCGGCGAAGGTGGAATCGCGACGAAACTTACCCGTCAGCAGGCCGCTGGCGAGCGGCACACGGGCGAGGATGCCTACCCGATTCTGCTTGGCTCGCGCGAAGAATTGGTCCGCCGGACGCTGGCGGAAACAGTTGAAAATAATTTGCACCGTCTGGACGTTGGGGAACTCAATGGCCTTGAGCGCTTCTTCGATCTTCTCGACGCTCACACCGTAATAGCGAATCTTGCCCGCCCGCACCAGGTCATCCAGTATCCCGAAAATTTCAGGCCGGTCATACAGCGCGCCCGGCGGGCAATGAAGTTGCAGCAGATCGAGGCTGTCGGTCGAGAGATTCCGCAAACTGTCTTCGACCCACATCGTCAGGTTCTCGCGGCTGTATCCTTCCATCGTCTGGCGCGGCAGACGGCGGCCAGCTTTCGTGGCCACCACAATCTCGTTCTTTCGGCTCTTCTTAAGTTGAGCAATCAGGCGCTCGCTGCGGCCATCGCCATACACGTCGGCGGTGTCGATAAAATTCACTCCGCAGTCGACGGCCTGGTGCAGCGCAGTGAGAGATTCGTCGTCCGAAACGCTGCCCCATGCGCCGCCGATGGCCCACGTGCCAAAGCTGATGTCCGAAACCTTCCAACCGGTGCGTCCAAGTTGACGGTATTGCATCGTTTCCTCATCTCCGCTGAAGAACAGATCGGTTTCCGCTCTCGACCCGGAAGTGCGGCACGGAAGTATGACTCCTAAAGTGTAACCCGAGAGTAGAAGGTGCCGATCAGAACCAGTAGCCGTCATCGCCCGCTGATGCACTCCATCAACAATTCGAGTTGGACTCAGCGCAAACCGGATACTAAAGTTCTTGGTTGGGGTACAGATCGGGGATAGCGCAAGCGCCAAAACGGCAATTTGGCCGTCCGATGCGCACCGTGGTAACCAACAATTCCATAGCCGATGTGGAGTGGTTCTGTTTTTACCGGATAGAATGACGTAGGGGGGATGGTTTTTTCTAACCGTCTTCGCGTCTTTCGGCTGGTTACTGGGTGACCGGTTGCAAGACGTTCAGGAATTTAAGCAAATGGAGACATATTGGACCGACCGATTGAACTAGTTCAGGAGCACGCTGCCTGCTCTCTCGATGCCAGCTTTGTGCTGACGTGGGAGGAAATCGCGAACTTGGCGGCGGATCCCGGCAAGCCAGCCGAGACCCTGATGAACGTTGTGGCATTGATTGCCAGACGGTTTGGCGCCGATGTTTGCTCAGCCTACCTGCTGGAGCCCGACCGCGCCCACCTTGTTCTGGCCGCGACGCTCGGGCTGCGTCGTGAATGCATCGGCAAGCTGCGCATGGCAGCCAATGAAGGACTCGCCGGCCTGGTCGCGGAACAGGTCCGCCCGGTGGCCGTGGAACAGGTCAGGGATCATCCTCGCTTCAAGTACTTCAGCGAGGCCGGCGAGGATGGTTACCAATCGTTCCTGGGGGTTCCCCTCATCGATCGCGGTGTGCTGCAAGGCGTTCTGGTGGTTCAAACCGTGGAGGCGCGAGTCTTTCCGGAAAATGAGATTCGGCTGTTCATGGAGGCCGCGAACCGGGTGGCGCACGTGGTGAGCGAAGCCCGCACCCTCGACCGTTTCATCGCGCCTGCCCAGGAGCGGCTCTGGGCGCTGGCCCGCAACCTGTGGTGGAGCTGGGATCACGATTCCTCCGGATTGTTCCGCGATCTCGATCCGCTGCGCTGGAGTCAGCTCAATCACAGCCCCATCTCGCTGCTGAACGAGTATCCTCTCGACAAGCTCGAAGCGCGCGCCGCCGAACTCGTCTTGCACAGCCGGATCAACTACGCCTATCGTCGCCTGTGCGAGTACCAGGATGCGGAGCGAACCTGGGGTGCGCGCCACGCCGGTGTGCTGCGGCCCCGTCCCGTGGCTTATTTCTCCGCCGAATTTGGCGTGCACGAATCTCTCCCGGTCTATTCCGGTGGACTTGGAGTTCTGGCCGGCGATCACATCAAGAGCGCCTCCGATCTCGGAATCCCCCTGGTTGGCGTGGGCTTGTTTTATGGCCAGGGATATTTCCGCCAGCGCCTCGATCGCGACGGCTGGCAGCGCGAGGAGTACCTCGAAACCGATGTCAACCAGTTGGCAATGGAAGCGGCCATCGGGAAGAACGGCAGACCGGTCGTGGTGCAGGTTCATACCCGCCATGGTTCGATCCGCGCAAAAGTCTGGCGCGTGAAAGTGGGCCGCTGTGATTTGTTTCTCCTCGACTCCGACGTGGAAGGCAATACCCCTGAGGACCGCGTGATGACCTCGCGTTTGTACGGGGGCGACGGCCGGGTTCGCGTGCATCAGGAACTGCTTCTGGGTGTGGGCGGCCTGCGCGCTCTGAAAGCGCTCGGTATCACGCCGGGGGTTCTGCACCTCAACGAAGGACATAGCGGATTTGCGGTCCTCGAAGCGATTCGCCAGCGCATGGAAGAAGAGGGCATCGGCTTCGAGAAAGCGGCGCCGCGGGTTGCCCGTGAAGTGGTCTTCACCACCCACACCCCCGTGCCCGCCGGCCATGATCGTTTCGATGCCGATCTGATCGAAGAGCACCTCGGACCTCTCCGCGAGGCCCTCGGTCTTTCCAAGGAAAGTTTCATGGCACTGGGACGCGAGCATCCGGAAAGCGACGAACGTTTCTGCATGACCGTGCTCGGCCTGCGGCTCTCGCGGCACGCCAATGCAGTTTCCTCTCTGCACGGTGAAGTCTCCCGCGCCATGTGGACCGGACTCTTCCCGGGCAAACTGGAAGACGCGGTTCCCATCGGACACATTACCAACGGCGTCCATGTCCCCACCTGGCTGGCTCCGCAAATGTTTCGCCTCTATGATCGCCATCTTGGCACGGGATGGCATTTGCTCAGCAGCGAGGCCAAAATCTGGGAGGGCATTGACAACGTTGACGACGGCGAGCTCTGGGAGACTCACTTCAACCTCAAGTCGCGAATGATCGAATTTGTGCGCCGCCGCGCCGTCAACCAGGCCGCGCGCCGCGACGAACCGCGCGCCGTGCTGCAGCAACTGGAGTGCGCGCTCAGTCCCGATGCGCTGACCATCGGTTTTGCGCGCCGCTTTGCCACCTACAAGCGCGCCAATCTGATTTTGGCCGACATCGAAAAAATAGCCAGCATGGTCAATGATCCGAAACGCCCCGTGCAATTTGTGTTTGCCGGAAAGGCGCATCCTCTCGACGAACCCGGCAAACGCGTCCTGCAGCAGATTGCCCAGTTGATGCGCGACCCGCATTTCGCCGACAAGTTCGTCTTCGTCGAAGACTACGACATCAACGTCGGTCGCCATTTCGTGCAGGGGGTCGATGTCTGGCTGAACAATCCGCGGCGTCCGCTGGAAGCCTCCGGAACCAGCGGCCAGAAGGTCGTTTTGAACGGCGGCTTGAACCTCTCGGTTCTGGACGGCTGGTGGGCGGAAGCTTACGACGGCTTGAACGGCTTCGCGATCGGAAGCGGCAGAACTCACTCCGACATGAATGTTCACGACACCCGCGATGGGGAAGACCTGCTGCGAGTTCTTCGCGATGAAGTGATCCCTCTCTACTATCAGCGCGATCGCGACGGCCTTCCGCGCGGCTGGATCCAACGCATGAAGCGCACCATCCGCACCCTCGGCTGGCGCTTCAACGCCGATCGCATGGTGATGGATTACACGACCAAGTGCTACGTTCCAGCAGCCGGCGGCACCTCGAGCGACCTCCGGCTAAGAGTGTAAGAGCGTCGTGACCGCGTGATTGTTACTGCCGTCGATCCAAGCTTGCTGGTGGAGAGCCGGGCGTCCCCGCCCGGCTGGACGGGCGAGACGCCCGTCCCTCCACCGTGTGCAGCGCTTCTTGGTGGAGCCGCAGCGTCCCCGCCCGCCTGTCAATTCAGCATGAGGCAGGGAGCGTTGCGTCTTCCGGATACGCCGGCATCCCGAACAGGGGAACGTCGAGACTCTCTTCTTCCACCGCTGGTGCCACTCGCATGCTCTCTCGAACCGCGGTTTCAACTTGACAGTTCGGCAAGACCATTTACTATATATGAATATTTATGCATCATGATGGATAAATATGCCTCAACGACGAAAATAAGCAAACGGATAGATCGGTTAGACTTGAAGAAAATCTGATGGCGGCCAAACTTAAAACCGCGGTTCTCGGCGCGACCGGTTATTCCGGCCTCGAGCTGGCTCGTCTTCTCGGCCGGCATCCCCGGACCGACGCGCCCTTGCTTTTGCGGCGCAGTGCGGAGACTGACGAGTCGGACGGGCCCGCTGCTGGATTGCCGCACGTTTCTGGCAACGGCAATTCGCCGGTCCAGCCGTTTTCGTGGTCCGCGTTGGAGCAGCGTGGCGTTGAGCTCTTGTTCCTGGCTACACCGCATGCCGTTTCTCGCGAACTTGTTCCCGAGGCGGTTGCGCGCGGGCTGCGGATCGTCGATCTCAGCGGCGCGTGGCGGCTGAAACAGGCACAGTATCGTGCCGTCTATGGCTTCAAAGATGCCAACGCGCAGGCTGCGGCTGCACTCACGGAGCGCGCCGTGTATGGTCTGCCTGAGTTGAATGCGGACCGGATACCCTCGGCTGCTCTGGTTGCGAATCCAGGCTGCTATGCGACTTCCGTCATTCTTGCGCTGGCGCCCTTGCTGTCGGCCGGCATTGTGGATTGCGATCGCGGCATCATCTCCGATTCGAAGTCCGGCGTATCCGGCGCCGGCAAGAAACCCACGGCGCGGACGCACTTTGTGTCGGTGGCCGACAACTTTTCCGCCTACTCGGTCTTCGGACACCGTCACACCGGCGAGATCCTCGAGCAATTGTCGCTCAGTTCCTGCCAGTTGATCTTCACTCCTCATCTTTTGCCAATTCCACGCGGGATTCTGTCCACGATTTATGTGTACCTGAAACACAAAATGACGGCGGACGAGATTCAAAGTTGTCTCCACGATTTCTACAACGGCAAGCGCTGGGTTCGCATTTTCCCCGCGACGAGTTTGCCGGAAATCCAATTCTCCGTTCACACTAACTACTGTGATCTCGGTTTTTGCCTCGCGCACGATGGCCGCCGGCTCGTGCTGGTTTCCTGTCTCGACAACCTGCTTAAAGGCGCAGCCGGTCAAGCGGTGCAGAACATGAACCTCATGTACGGCTGGGACGAGGCGGAGGGCCTGCAGTGAAAATTGTCGTCAAGATCGGCGGCGCGGCGCTGGAGGATAAACCGACTCTTCAGAAATGCGCGAAAGCGGTGGTGCAGCTCGCCCACGACGGACACCAGGTCGCTGTCGTACACGGCGGTGGCAGCGCGCTGACGCGCACTCTGGAACTCCTCGGGAAGAAAAGTGACTTCGTCCACGGACTGCGCGTTACCGACGCTGAGACACGCGATGTTGCCTTGATGGTGCTCGCGGGCATCGTGAACAAGAGCCTGGTGGCGGCGATCGCTGCTGCCGGGCAACCGGCTATTGGTCTTTGTGGCGGAGACGGCGGCGTCTTTCGTGCCCGCAAGAAACAGGACCCGGAACACGACTTGGGATTTGTCGGCGAAATCTGCTTCTCTGAGCCGCGCTGGCTCAAAGCCATCTGGGCCGAAGGTGGCATTCCTGTGCTCTCCTCGCTTGCGCTCGGAGGCGACGGCCAGTATTACAACGTGAATGCGGACCAGATGGCGGCTGCTTGTGCCATAGCGTGCGAAGCCGACGCGCTGATTTTTCTCACCGACGTGCCCGGTGTAAAGCAAGCCGACGGTTCGGTGATGGCTCGGTTGGATACCAAACAAGTTGCCGGCCTGATTGAGGAATCTGTCGTCAGCGGCGGGATGATGCCCAAGCTCGAAGCCTGCACTCAGGCTCTCAAGTGCGGCGTGGGGCGCGTGCGCATCCTGCCCGCGGCGCAAGTCGAAATGCTGCCCCTGTTTTATTTCACCAAGCTGGAATGCGGCACAGAGGTGCTGAGAGCATGAGCCTCGCCTCGGTCTCCCGCATGGAAGCGAAGCTCTTGCTTCCCACCTACGAGCGCCAGCCCATCCTTTTTGTTCGCGGGCGCGGCGTGTATCTCTGGGATTCTCGGGGCAAGCGGTATCTGGATTTCCTGAGTGGTATCGGAGTCAATGCGCTCGGCCACAACCACCCTGCCATCCAGGCGGCGATCAAGCGTCAGGCCAGCCGGTTGATTCATGTTTCCAATCTGTTCTTCCACGAGTATCAAGCGGAACTCGCGCGGCTGCTGACCGAAATCTCCGGGCTTGACCGCGCTTTCTTCTGCAACAGCGGCACCGAGGCCTGGGAAGGAGCGCTCAAGCTCGCCCGCGCCTTTGCGCAAATGAACAATAAGAACGTCAGCAAGCCCAATCCAAAGACGCGCATTCTGGCCATGGAGAACTCTTTCCATGGACGCACCTTTGGCGCGCTAGCCACCACCGGTCAGCCGAAATATCGAGCTCCGTTCGTTCCTCTCATGCCCGGTGTGAGTTTCGTCAAGTTCAATGACCTCGACGACTTGCAACGAAAATTCGATTCCAGCGTCTGTGCTGTGTGCATCGAGACCATCCAAGGAGAGGGCGGAGTTTGTCCGGTCAATCGGGAATTTCTCGAACTCGCCTCGCGGTTAACGAAGACCAAGGAGAGCGGCGCGTTGCTATTGCTCGACGAGATTCAGTGCGGCCTCGGCCGCACCGGACGCCACTTCGCCTATCAGCACTATGATGTGCTGCCCGATGTGGTCACCGTCGCCAAGCCGCTGGCTTGCGGCTTGCCGCTCGGCGCCATCCTTACCACCGAACGGGTTGCGAGGTGCATGCATCCGGGTATGCACGGGACCACGTTCGGCGGAGGCCCGCTGGCCTGCGCCGTTGCCATCGAGTTCTTGCGCGCGGAACGGCAATTGCTGAAGCACGTGCGCGCGCTGGGCGAATACTTTCACGCGGCGCTCGAGGCCCTGGACAAGAAGCACAAATCGATTCAGGAAGTCCGCGGAGCCGGCCTGATGCAGGCCGTGGAGGTGGACTCGCCCGAACTGGCGAAGGCGGTGGCCAAGCAACTACTGCAGGAAGGCATTATCATCAATCGCACGCACGAAACCGTGCTGCGCTTTCTGCCGCCTTACGTGATTCAGAAGAAGCACGTGGATCAGGTGGTCAAGGCCTTGGACGCGGCGTTACACAAAAATGCAGAGTTCCCACAAAAGCGCACGCAAAAAGAAAAGAAAACCGCTCCGCCGCGGCGCAAGGATCTCCATGCGCACGCGTGAGGCGGTCCTGCCCGATGCCGAGCAGATTCACGCTCTCATCGCGTCCTACTCCGGCGACGGCACTCTCCTGCCGCGCACGCTCGCAGAGATTTGCGAGAACGTCCGCGACTTTGTCGTCCTCGAGCATGACGAACGCATCATCGGATGCGGCGCTCTCCACCTCTATGGCGCGCACCTGGCCGAGATTCGTTCGATTACCGTTGATCCCGCGAGCCAAAGCAGCGGCGGCGGTAGACGCCTGGTTAAGGCTCTTCTGGCGCAAGCGGAAAAGCATAAAGTCACCTGCGTGTGCCTCTTCACTCGCATTCCAGAATTTTTCTCACGCCTGGGATTCACTGTCGCTGCTCACCAGGATCTTCCCGACAAGATCCACAAAGACTGTTATCAGTGTCCCAGGCTTTATCGCTGCGACGAAGTGGCGATGGTCCGTGGAAATCTGCCCACGTTTGCAATTTTGCCGCCGCCTAAAAACTGGTTGAAGATTCAGGCATGACCTCGCTGCGCCGTTCTCCTGAGAAAATTCGTTTGCCCCTGGGGTTCTCGTTCTCTGCTATCGCTGCCGGAATTAAAGTCAGTGGCCGGCCGGACCTCGCGCTGGTGGAAGTGTGGGGACGGGCGCCCTCGCCCGTCCAAGCCGAGCGCAGCTCGGCAGCCGCCGGTGGCGCGACCGCTGCCGCGTTGTTCACGAAGAACCGGGTCGTCGCCGCTCCCGTGGAAGTTGGCCGCGCGGCGTTGCTTTCGAGCGGTGGCCGCGTTCGAGCCGTCGTCGTGAACTCCGGAAACGCCAACTGCGCCACCGGACGCGCCGGCATTCAAGCCTGCGAACGGGTTTGTCGCGAAGCCGGAAACCTGTTCGGCGTGCCCGCCGCCGAAATCTTTCCTTCCTCGACCGGCATCATCGGAGTTCGATTGCCGGCAGAAAAAATCCGCGCAAAGTTGCCGGAGCTCATCGCAGCGCGATCCGCCAGCGAGCGTGGCGTCCTCGCCTTCGCCCACGCCATCATGACCACCGACACGCGGCCCAAGCTGGCGTCCGTGCGCTTCCGCGCTTCGTCGACAGAAGGCTCAAAAGAAGTCACCGTGTTGGGTATCGCGAAGGGCGCCGGCATGATTCATCCGCAGCTTGCGACCTTGCTGGTGTATTTGTTCACCGATGTGGGTGCGAGTGCGCGGGAGTTGCAGCCTCTTCTGCGCGAAGCGTGCGACCGTTCGTTAAATTGCATGTCCATTGACGGCGACACCTCCACCAACGACACCGTGCTGCTGCTGGCCAGCGGAGCCAGCGGTGCCAGGGTGAGAGATGTTCGCACCCGAAAGAAGTTGTCCGCGGCTCTGACCGCAGTATGCCAGTCTCTTGCCGAGCAGATCGTCAGCGACGGTGAAGGCGTTCAGCACGTGATCCGTTTGTTCGTCGAACAGGCGCGCAGCCGGGAAGAGGCGTCGCTGGTGGCGCGGACGATCGCTCACTCTATGCTCGTCAAAACCGCGTGGGCGGGCGCCGATCCGAATTGGGGACGCATTCTCGCAGCAGTGGGAAGGTGCGGCGTGCCCATCGATCCATCCCGTGTCCAGATTTTCATTGGCAGTCAGAAGGTATGCCGCAACGGAGTCGCCTGCGCCTTCAACGAGCAGCAAGCCCACCGCACTCTCGCGCAGCCAGTCTGCAATATTCGTGTGCAGCTTGGGCGCGGCCAGCACGCGGTGCGATTTCTCACTACCGATCTGACCGCCGAGTATGTGCGGATCAACGCCGATTACTCCACGTAGAAAAGGTCTCAGGCGTTAGGTCGCAGGTCTCAGGAAAACCCGAGGGCAAGTTCAGGTTTGTTCCTGAGACCTGCGACCTAACGCCTGAGACCTGCACTTAGAAGTTGAACATCGCCTGCAATTCAATTTTTCGATTGGCCGCCGCGCTTGAGAACGGGCCACCCGCCAGGGCAATCGATTGTCCGAAATTGGGTGAGCTTAGGACCCCGACGGGAGTCGCCGCATTCACTTTATTGAGAACGTTCCGCGCATTCACGCTGAACGTCAGGTTGTAGCGTCGAGTGGTTGCCGGTCCCATGCCCCCGAACCCTCCGCCGGGCCCACGTCCAAAACCACCGCCGCCTCCCCCACCGCCGCCGCGCGGACCGCCGCCGCCGCCCGGAGGACCGCCGCCTGGCTGCGCTCCGCTTTTTCCACCAACTTCCGGCCCGAAGCCGAAGGTTTTCGCCAGCCGCAGGTTAAGCGTGAAGTGGTTCGGACCGGTCAGATAGTTGATGGGAATCTGCGTGTACGGCTGCGTCGGAACCACGTATTTGCAAGCGGCGGGCGTCGGAAACGGGCACGAACCCGAAGGATTGGTGTTGAATGCGGGGCGGTCGTTAAACTGTAAATCGCCGCTCAAGTCCTGGCCCACGGTGACGTTGTACGGTGAGCCGGAATTGAAAATCATAAAGGGACTCAGGCGAAACCCATGCGGCAGTCCGATCGTTCCCCCCATGAACACCCGATCCCGGATAGCAAAGGATGCTCGCCCGTAGTCGAGGCTCAAATCGTGCTGATCCGATGGAAAGTTCCCGGCGCCGGAAGCGTCACTGTTGGCGTAGTTGAGCGAGTAGTAACCGAACAGAGATAGCTTCGCACCGGCGCGGATGTTGAAATTGGCGATCAACTGGTTCTGCCGGAAAACCCCGTCGGAGGAGTATTGAAAGATGGCCGGATTGGGGAGCGATCCAGTGGGGTACGGCGTGCCCGGTGTGCCCGGCAGCGGGGCATTGGTGACGATCGACAGAAGCTGGTGCACGCCGCGGGAATTAAGATAGGTAAGCGTAACGTTGGCGATCTTTGTGACCTGCCGCTCCAGGCTGAACGCGCTCTGCATGATGTAGGGCGCGTGCAGGTTCGGACCGATCTGGTAGATCGCCTGCGTCGTCGCCGTGTTCAACGGAGGCGGGGTCGGATAAGTCGGATCGGACACAACGTACTGTTGTTGTGTCACGCCGTTCTGACGGTCCGCATTCAGAATCAGGTCCTGGTTGAAGCGGTCGTAAAACAGCCCAAAACCGCCGCGCAGTACGGTTTTCGGTGTGCTCTTTCCCCCTCCGCCGATGCCCCACGCAAAACCGAGCCGAGGCGCCCAGTCCGCATGATCGTGAATCGCGTTCTGCGTTTCAAAGCGCAGCCCGCCGCTCAGCGTGAAAGTGGGACGCACCTTCCAGTCATCCTGCACGTACAGCCCCGCGTCCACCATCGTCACGGGCACGCTGGCAGGCGCACCGCTGGGGGTTGCAGTGATGGAATACTGGCTCGGAGTAGGCATGCCCGAAAAGGTGTAGGTACCATTGAATCCAGCGCTGGACATATTGATTTCGTGAATTGCGCGCAAACGCCCCCCGAATTTCACGAAGTGCTTGCCCAGCGATATCGAAGTGTAATTCTGCAGTTCGTAATGATCCTGGTGGTCGGTTTGCGCTCCCGAACTGGCGCCTCCAGTTGTGTACTCCCCAAGCACGTTGATGCCTACAGCCGTACTCAAGGGATTTTGCCCGCTGTTGTCGCGCAGGTACTGGAAGCGGGTCTCATTCACCGCCTTCGCTCCCAGGACCTGGGCATCGCTGATCTGCACCGTGTGTTCGGTGGACGTGGTGTCGTAACCAGCCTCCGGCAACACGAATCCTCCGACGCCAGCGTTCTCCTGTGTGTCACGGTAGAACTGGTAGCGGGCGGTGAGCGTATTGTTGGAGGTGACCTGGTAGTCGATTCGCGGGCTGATGTTGGTGCGGATTCGCGGGTTGGGAACGCTCTCGCTCAGGCCCAGCGCCGGCGCGTCTACGACTGCGATTTCGTCGATGTTGCGCCGCTGCACGTTGAAGAAGAACGACGCTTTTTTATTGATCGGCCCGCCGATGTTTCCCATGTAGATCACCGAGTCGTACGGCTGCGCCTCATCGGCGGCGAGGAAAGGATTGCGCGTGTTCAATCCCGAACTGTTCCCCTCGACTGAGAACTGTCCATGGTACTTGTCCGTGCCGGGCTTGGTGAAAATCTCGATTCGTCCGTAGCCCAGCTTGTCATATTCGGCCGAAAACGGATTCTGATTGATCCGAATCTCGCGAATCGACGACTTCGGCGGAAGCTCTCCGGCAGTGAATCCATCGATGTAAAGCTGCCCGCCATTGGGACCGGCCGAAGGCCCGGCCAGCGCTTGCAGGTCAGCCAGCAATTCATCGGGATCGTCGGGAAGCGCTTCCAGATCTTTGCCGCTCAGCACGATCGCGCTGGCATTGCTGGCGGGGTTGACGTCGACTTGTGGGGTCTCTTCCTGGACGTTGACCTTCTCCTTCTGCACGTTGATGTCGAGAGAAATGTTGAATTGCGCGACCTGGCCCGCCGCCACGTCCACGTCGTTCTGCACAAAAACGGCGAATCCCTGGGCATTCGCCGTGACTGTGTACTTGCCCGGCGCCAGATTTCCGATTTCGTAACCGCCGCTGCGGTTGGTTGTGGCCGAATGCATTTGTCGCCCGGATAGCAGGACCGCCACTGTGGCGTTCGTGACCACCGCCCCTGAGGGATCCGTCACTTGCCCGCGCAAGGTTCCCGTCGCCGCCTGCGACTGCGCCGATGCAGGCTCGGCCAGCCCGATCAGCGTCGCCGGAATCAGAATTGCCAAAATCAGATTTGCCAGAATGACGACTGATAAATACTTCAACACGCACCTTGTTCTTTCCAGGCAGATCACGTTGATTGAGAACATGGATTGAGATTTGTTCACTACTGCGCGGCTTCACCTTCTCCACCGGGCGCGCCCAGCGACCACGGCGAAAGCAGCGTGGATGCGCTTTGGCTTGGCGCCGCCGTCAGGATGGCGTCCACTCCCGCCAGCAGCGTGATCGCCGTTACCACGTCCGAATCTCCGCCCTCGGTCGAGACGATCATCACGGCATCGCCTTTCTGCAGGTCCGCCAGCGTGCTGTTGGGCAAGCGGCTCAGCATGCGCTGCAAATCTGGAGGACCATTCCCGCCTGGCCCGCCGACCGGCCCGCGCGACGCTGGTGACTCAGTCCCTGGCCGCGCTCCGCCAGCGACCGGCGCAGCACCCTTCCCGCTGCCCATATTTTGGCCTTGGCCTTGGCCGTTGACGCCCGGTTGATCTCCGTTCCCGCCGCCCGCCGTGCCTTTCAACCGCATCGCGATGCGTTGCGCCATCTCCGCCGGCAGCTTCTTCATTTGCGAGTCGGGTGACACCTTCACCACCACCGCGCTCTTGCGGATCGCATCCTGCACCGTCATCGTATTGCTCGCTGCGTCAATCGCCTTGATGGTCCCCGCAATATTCCGAAATGCGCCGGAGACAACTTCCTCCGCACTCACTTCGCTGCCATCCGGGTTGCGAGTCCCGCGCGCGCGCAACTGATCTCCCGCCTTGATTTGATCGACCGGTGCCGGTTTCGCATCATCGAACTTCACCGAGTCGGGCGCGTAGCGGCGCAGGATCGTGTCTTTGGCAATGTGGACGGCAATACTCCGGTTTGCGCCCATCCCACGGGATGAAATTGTGATGGCGCCCGTCGTAGCGTCCACCTTCGTGACGAGCCCGCCCACCCCTCGCTTCTGCCAGTCGTCGCGGTCGAGCTGCTGCTTCGCCGCCACATCGGCCTGCCTCATCACAATCACCGCCAGCGCAGTGATGACGACCGTGTGCCCGTCTCCATCCCCCGATGCCTGCCCGCGAACCAGCACGCGATCCCCGGGCTGCAAGTCTTGGGCCTGCAAAGCAGTCGCGTTCTTCAGATCCTTTTCTCCCGGGGGCACGCGCAGAATCTTCGTCGAGCCCATCAGCTTCGCCGTGACCTCGCCACCGGATTCAGCCGCGACCGTGATCGAATCCGCCTGAATGCTCTTGATCGTCCCCACGGCCTTGGAGATCTGTGCATCTCCCGAACTGCTGGCGGGCTTGCCCTGCGCGCAAACGACGCCCGGGCACGCCAGACTCAGAGTGGCCAACGTCGCGAGCAGGCACGTCCTAAGACGCAGCGGCCCCTGCCAGAGACATCGCATAGCCTCACTTATCGGCATACCTGAACTGTACTTTAGCATCGCCGAACGCACCATATTTAGCCTTTACGAAGTTTTACCCGGCATTGACGTTGCTTTTACAGGACGCTTGGCAACTTCAACTCCGTCGCCGCGCATCCAGTCTTACAACTGTTCTCGTAAACGAGAAAACAATGCTCGCATGGATGTCGATGTCCGCTGACAAATCCAGTCCCGAAAAGCAGTCCCAGCGGGTCGCGGCAGGTCTCCTGTACCGGTTGACGGTTGCCTTCCCGAGTTGGGCGGGTGCGATCCTGGCTGTGTACTCTATTTTCTTGTGCAGATTCAGCGCTCTTAAGATTCGTCTAAGATAAACGATGAACGGAGGATGTACGGTGAATGAATCCCGGCCGAATCCCCGGCCAAGTAAAGAAACGATTGCGAACCATTCATCCTTGTCAAGGTCGGTTGCCTATGCGCTGATCGCCGCGCTGGTCGCTCTTCCCGGAGTCGGGCCGTTGCTGCGGGCTCAAGATACCGCTGCCACCTTCGCCGTTGACGTCAAGGTAGTCACGTTGCCCGTCACCGTTCGCGACAAACATGGCGCGATCGTCCGCGACCTCACGAAAGACGATTTCACGCTGCAGGAAGACGGCCGCCCGCAGAGCGTCCGCTATTTTTCTCAGGAAATGAATCTCCCGCTCACGGTGGGCCTGCTGGTCGACACCAGCCGCAGTCAAACCAACGTCCTCGACGCGGAGCGAAACGCCAGCCGCAGTTTTCTCGATCAGATGCTCGTGCAAGCCAAGGACAAAGCTTTCCTCATTCACTTTGATCGTGAAGTCGAACTGCTGCAGGACTTGACTTCATCCCGCGAAAAGCTGCAATCGGCGCTCGATTTGCTCAAGACGTCATCGGACCGCGAGCGCTCGAACGATCCCAACGATCCCTCTAATTCCCCCTCCGGCTCAGGCTCAGGCTCGCATCGTAGCGGCGGTACGCAGCTTTACGACGCCGTTTATCTGGCGTCGAACGAATTAATGAAAAAGCAGC
>OBLU010000445.1_pt1 | contig 39017 bp, 33 predicted proteins | sample 1518681 | NCBI WGS metagenome assembly OBLU01 (sample SAMEA3539304, study PRJEB22396) | soil metagenome | biome: tundra; feature: field; material: soil | place: USA | collected 2010-05 | depth 0.15 m
AATTGTGTCAAGCCCCCCGCTCCAGCCCAATATTTATTTTCCCCAATCCCCACAACAACTTACGCCAAATAAATAGCCCAAAATAATTGGCATTCGAGTTATGGTCACTCCCGTATACTGGTATTAGAAAATAAACAAGGAAAAAGGCCCGGCGCAAATCGCGTCGGGCCTTCCCATTTAACTCGCACCTGCCTCACATCGTCATCCTGAGCGAAGTCTGGAGCATCGCGACAGACGCAGTCGAAGGACCCCGATACCTTCGGCTCCACCTCAACCGTTCGAACCGTTCCCCACAGAACCAATGAACAACCTGCAACTTGCAAGAGTATATACCAATTGGTATACACCAACTTGCAACCATCTACGAATCAACCACATAAGATATACCCCCGGGGGGGTACCACATGCCAGCCACCTACAAAGACTTCCACCGCGAACCATCCAAACCGCACCAGTGCATGCACACCTCCGAGAAGGACGGAACCCGCTGCCGCGCCGCCTCCATGCACAACGAGTACATGTGCTACCACCACCGTTCCGACGACATCCCCACCGTCATCGAGAACGACCCCTTCCTCATCGAGTCCCTCGACAACCACACCGCTGTCCACAAGGCCCTCACCGACGTAGCCGCCCGCCTCGCCTGCAACCACATCGACCTCAAACGAGCCGGCCTCCTCCTCCAGGCCATCCAGCTAGCCTTCACCGACCTCCGCCGCCAATCGCCCGACCCGCTGACCGCTGAACAAGGTGTCATCTCAACCGAACCCGCCCTCTCGCCCACCCCAGAAGGCGTCATCTCAACCGAAGCCGCTCTCGTGCCTACCCCTGAAGGCGTCCTCTCGACCGGAGGCGCTCTCGCGCCCACCCCAGAAGGCGTCATCTCGACCGAAGGCGTTCTCTCGCCTATCTCAGAAGGCGTCATCTCGACCGAAGGCGTTCTCTCGCCTATCTCAGAAGGCGTCATCTCGACCGAAGGCGTTCTCTCGCCTATCTCAGAAGGCGTCATCTCGACCGAAGGCGTTCTCTCGCCTATCTCAGAAGGCGTCATCTCGACCGAAGGCGTTCTCTCGCCTATCTCAGAAGGCGTCATCTCGACCGAAGGCGTTCTCTCGCCTATCTCAGAAGGCGTCATCTCGACCGAAGGCGACGCTTCTGTCGCCGCAGTGGAGAGACCCCCGCATTTCGCTCCTGCCCAACCTCAATCAGCAACCGACAACCCTCAATCAGCAACCGACAACCCTCAATCAGCAACCGACAGCCCGCAACCCGCAACCGACAACCAGCAACCAACAACTCTCCCTACCCTTACTGCCGCCGCTCTTACTGACCACTTACCGCTGACCCCTTACCACTCGCTTCTTCGTACACCGCCACGGTCTTGTCTGCGATCGACAGCCAGGACGCATCGCCGAAGTTCATCGCCCGCACCTGCTCGGCCAGCCGCTCCCGCAGAGCCGCATCCTGCGCCAGTTCCACCAGCGCACCGCCAAGCCCATCGGTGTCCAACGGCGGCACCAGCAGCGCATTCTCGCGGTTGGTCAGCAACTCGCGGAACACCGGCAGATCCGTCGCCACAATCGTCTTGCCCAGCGCCAGCCCGGTCGCCAGAGCGCCGCTGGTGGTGATCGCGCGATACGGATACACCACCACATCCGCCGCCCGGTACAGCGCCACCAGTTCCTCGGTGGAGATGAAGCGGAAGTGCAGCTTCACGCGCTTCAACTCCAGCTCCGCCACCTGCGCGCGGATCTGCTCCAGCAGATCGGGCGCGCCGGTCCCGGCAATCACCAGGCAGGCGTTGCCGCACTTCGCCTCCACCTGCTGCCAGGCACGCAGCAGCAGATCGATGCCCTTGTACGGAAAGATGATCCCCTGCCACAGCACCAGCAGTTGCGCCGGATCGAGCTCGAAGTCGCGCAACACATCGCCCGAATCGCCCGGCGCGAGGTCGTAGAAGAATGGCCCATGCGGAATCACCGAAACCTTCTCCGCCGGAACGGAGAACTCCGCACCAAGCCGCGCACGGATGGAATCGGAATGGCAAATCATCGCATGCACTCCCGCGTACAGCTTGGCGAACGCAGCCTTGTGCGCCTCGCCCGTATCGTGCGGCAACAGATCGTGCACCGTCAGCACAATCTTCGCCCCGCGCCAACGGCAGAACTCCACGAACCAAACATCCAGCGGAACCCGCGACGTCAGCATGGGAAGGAACTGCACATGCACCACATCCGGCGGCGAGAAGAGGAACCGCAGGGTCAGAGCCGCGAGGTTCACCAACGACTCCATCAACTTCAGCACCCGGCGGGGCAGCCGCGGCATGTTGAACCGGCCCACCACGTTCAGCAGCCCCGGATCGACCTTGATTCCACGGCTGCGGAAGCAACCCGGATCGAGGTAGTAGGAGATCGACCCGACCTGCAGATCGACGTCCTCCTTGAGCAGCGCCTTGGAGAGATACGCCGTGTAGTAAGGCACGGTGGCCCAAAGATCCATCATGAAAACTTTTGGCCTGTGCGCGCTCACTTCGCAGCTCCTTGCTTCACCGCCGCGATTGCCTCGGCGTATACGCGAAGATAATCGGCGGTCATGCGCTCGGCTGAGTACTCGTCTTCAATCAATTTCCGCGCCGCCGCGCCGAACCGCTTCCGCTTCGCCGCATCTCGCAGGAGTTCCAGAATGCTCGTCGCCAATCGCTCCACATCCTCCGCCGGAACCAACAGTCCGGTCACGCCGTCCTGTACCACGGTGGGAACTTCGCCCACAGCACTGGCCACCAGGGGCAGGGAACTGGCCATGCCTTCGAGAATCGCCATCGGCAGCCCTTCCTGTCGCGACGAGGAGACCATGATGTCGAGGGATGCATACACCGCAGGCATATCGTCCCGGCGGCCGAGCATGGAGACGGTGCCGCGAATCTCCAACTGGTCGATCAACCGATCCAGCCTCTCGCGGTCAGGCCCTTCGCCGACCACGACGAACTTCGCAGCGGAAGACTCCGCGAGCACTCGCGCGGCAGCCTGGAGAAAGACATCCACGCCCTTCTCCCAGGCCAGCCGGCCGATGAGTCCAACCATCAGCACGGACTCGCCCGCTTCGTCGCGCAGTGAAGGATTCGCGCCATCAAACGGCCGCAGATCGATCCCATTGCGGACCATGCGAATCCTTTCGTCGCGGACGCCCGCCTTCAGCAGCCGTTGTCTCACCTCATCCGAGACAGCGACGACCCGCGCAAAGCTGCGCAACACGAGGCGGTCCAGCTTGCCGTACAGAGTGACCATCAGATCGTTGTCGTACCAGGTGTGGCAGGTGGAGACGAATGGAATGCCGCGGCCGCGCAAGGCGAGAACCACGTAAATGTCCGCCTTGAAGCCATGGGCGTGCACCACATCGGCGCCGGTCTGGATGGCGAGGTTGCGAATCGCGGCAATCGCGGAGCGGTCCAGTTGGCCGCGGCACGGGATCAGGTGCGACTCCAGGCCTTCCTTCGAGGCAGCCTGGTGGAGTTGAAGGTTGGGATTCGACGAATTCGAGAACACGCCAACGACGCTGCTGTGCGACGCCTCGAGCAGCATGCGCGACATGTTCAAGATCACGGCCTCCGCGCCGTACATGCCGCCGCTGCTGATGATGTGCAGAACCTTCATCCGGCAACGTCCTCGCCGCCGTCAGTGTCGGCTTCTTTGCGATTCACGATTCCCCACAGCTTCGCGTAGAGGCGGTCGCCGAGCAGCTTCTTCACCGCTTCCTTGCGGCGGTACTGCTGGCCGAGATTGTGGAGAAGCTTGCTGTCCGGCTCGAAGAGCTTCGCAATCCACTCCGGCTGCATGTCGCCAAGGATGTTGAGGCGGCCAACGGTTTTGCCGAGCGGCAGCGACTCCGCTCGCGGAATGGAGGTGTAGATTTCGGTGTAGCCCGCTGCGTCGCAGGCGGCGAGCACGCGGCGATTGTATCGGCCCCCGGGCAGAGACATGGTGGTGATGGGAGTTCCCAGCTTGTCCTCCAGCGTCAGACGCGCGTGGCTCAGCTCAGTCTCTAACTCACGGTCGGTGCAGTGTGTGAGCAGGGTGTGCGACCAGCCGTGCGCGCCGATGGAGTGTCCGGCCTGATGCAGGGATTGCAACTCCGCCCAGCCCATGTAGCCCGGCTTCTTCCCGGTCCAGCCGACGGTGATGAAGAAGTGGGCGGTGAGGCCCCGGGACTCGAGCAGGGGTGCTGCGAGTTGGAGGTTGGAAATATGGCCGTCATCGAAGGTGATACCGGGCCACAGGTCGGCGGTGCCGGGCTGGCGCAGCCGGGCGTAGAGATCGAGATGCCGCTGAAACATTCCGGTGTCGGTGACGTACGAGTAGCGAGTCTCGGTGGACCGGAGTTCGTGATAGAGCAGATAGAGTTTCCGCAAAGGCCGCCGTGTTCGCTCCGTCGAGATGGATTCAGGACGCAAGGGTCAGTCCACTCACACAGTATGGCTTATCCGGCTGCTTTGGCTTCTACAATTTCGAACAGCTGGCGTGAAGGGGTGTAGACCCAGGCAATCCTTCGGCCCTCGAAGGCGACGGCTGGAACAGGCTTCGCGACGACGATGCAGCGATGCGTCTGCAAATGGCGCACCGCGCCTTCGATGTCGTCCGTCTCGAAACAGAGATGGTAGGCTCCGCCGTTGCCCTTCGCCAGCATGGACCGGATGGGAGAATCTTCGGTGAGCGGTGCGATGAGTTCGATCTCCGCGACATCGTTGTCGGACTTGGCGAGAAAATTCACGCTGACCTTCTGGATGGGGTCGTCAAAAGGTCCGGAGACAACTTTGTAACCGAACAACGTTGCGAGTAACTCGGTGGTCGGGTCCAGAGATGGCACGGCTACTCCAACATGCAGCAGCTTGAAGTTGAGGCCGGCGAGTAGCTCAGACGTCACAGCACGGCCCCCTTCTTCTCCAACTCGGCCTGGAGGAGCGCGACGCTGGTCAGTTCGGGGATCCGCTGCGGGTCGAATTGTATGCCGTACTCTCCTTCGATGGCGAGGATCGCCTGCAAGTGCCGGAACGAATCCCAGGTGTCGACGGTGTCGGCGCTGAGGTTGGGGGTGACCTGGTCGGGCGAGATTTCGAAGATGTCGGCGAGAAGGTCACGCAGAGAGGACGGCACTTGCTGAGGGTTCATGTGATTCAGTTCCTTCCAGGGTTATCCACTTGGGACTGGCTGGCGCCGAAGTGGTCAGATCGATTTCGTAGAACGTTGAGTCGGAGAGTTGTCCTTCCGGTGGAGCGCACGAGGCGAATCCGTGATCGGCGTAGAAGGTTGCGCAGGGAGCATTCTTTTTGGTGGCGATAAATTCTCCCAGCAGATATTTGGCGCCACTGCGAAGTGCGTGTTCGCCGAGGCAGGCCAGCAGAGCGGTCTCGATGCCACGGCCGATGACTCGGCAGGACAGCAGGAACGAGTCGATGTGGCAGGAGTCGCCCTGGGTACGCGCGAGAGCAAGGCCGACGACCCCGGCGTCGCCGAAGCGGTCACGCACTCGAACGACCACCGCCTGTCCTCCAGGCGCAGCGGCGAACTCTTCGATCTCGCTGGCGGAGCGGCGCCGGGTGGTGAGATTGAACTGGTTGGTCTTCGCGAGCAACTGTACCGACCTGGAGAGCGGGGCGGAGAGCGCACTCTGGAACGTGCACACGATTCCGAGGGAAGCGAGGAACTCATCGCGATTGCCCGCGCTGCCGGCCAACTCGGCGCGCTGGGCCTGGGCTTTATATTCGTTGACGCGATTGACGTCGTCATCGGTGACGACCGCTGCATCGAAGTAGGACTGTTCGGCGAGGATTTCGACCAGTTTCCAAGGTTCGAGAACCGGCGCTTCGACGACGGCGACCTCTGGCAGACTCCGCCGGACGGCTTCGCATTCCACGGGGTTGTCGTCGACGAACACAAACGAATCAAGGCCGAGAGACAGTTCCGTCGCGAGTTCGCGAAGTGAGTCCGACTTTTCGTTCCAGCTAATCCGGGTTGCGACAAAGTTGTCCAGGCTGAGGGCAAGGTCGGCAGAGCGGATTTGGAAGGCCTCGCGAACGTCCGCATCGTTGTTCTTCGAAACGATGGCAAGGAGGATTCCGCGAGCGGATAACTGCTTGAGATATTTTTGATATTCGAGATAGCAATTGCCGGGGAACGCGGAGCCGGTAGCAACTCCATCCGGCCCCTCTTCTCCCAGCACCCCGCCCCACAGAGTGTTATCCAGGTCCGTGCAGAGTACCTTGCGGGGGGCGCGGAACAGCGTGGAGAAGGAGCGAACCAGTCCGCGCGAATAAACGCTGAAAAACTCGGCGGAGACGGGCAACCGGGAAGCCAGAAACATGCGCGCTTCGCTCCAGCGAGCCCGTCCATAGCGTGCGGCAAGACGATCGACATCAAAGAAGACGCAGTCCGCGATGGTGGAGCAGGTGGCAGCCAGTCTTTGGTTCAGGCGATCAACGGCGCGGGTGAGACTGTGCGGGAGGTTTGCTTCTCCAACGTCGCCGAGGGAGGTGACATCCGGAACGACGAAGCCCTGCAGGAGCAGCCGCGCGGAACTGCCGGAGCGGAAACTTCGCAGCAGTTGCTCGATACGCGCTGCACATTCGTCGACCTCGGACTCTACCTGGGCGCCGATGCCGTTCGCGCACAGGTCCGGTAGACGACCGGCAATCTCCGCGAGGTCGAGAACGATGAGGACTAAGTCGGGTTTGAACTGAGCCAGGGCGCTGCCGGGGTTCAGCAGTTCGTCCATGTAGGAGCCGTAGCCGCCGAGTTGCAGATCGAGCAAATAGTTCGAGCAGGCTGCTTCGGCGGAGAGGAAAGGAACGATGGGCTCAAGCGTGACGGAGCGAACTACGAAGGTCTTCAGTCGCCGCGCCCCGAGCTGGTTCTGGAGTGCGTCGGCAATTTTGGCGAACGAAGACGCGCAAAACATGGCGTCCGCGGGCTTGCTGGAAGCGGCGAGCAGAGCCTGTCCAAGCTTCAGTGCGGCGGATGCGTCCTTTCTTGAGACTGCGTCCTTGATGCAGCGTCGCAGGTCCTGACGCTCGGATTCATTTTGCATCTGATCCCTCCGCCGCGGCCACCGGCGTCAGCACGGCAGCCTTTGGAGGCCGCATAATGATGCGGCCAGGAACGCCCATAACCGTCGCACCCGCGGGAATGTTGCTAATCACCAGCGTGTTGGCGGCGATCTTTGCGCCGTTGCCAATTCTGATTTTACCGACCAGCGTCGCGCCCGTGCCGACGTAGACATCGTCGCCCAAAACCGGTGCGCCCTGCCGCCCCATTGCGGAAGCTCCGATGGTTACGCGGTGGGTAAGGTCGCAGTTGCTTCCAATCACTGCCTGAGGATTGATGTGCACTCCGCCAATATGCCCGATATAGAGTCCGGGTCCGATGGAGGCATGGGGATCGATACACATCTCCATAAACACCTCGCAGAACTTATTGGCGAAGAAGGAAACGATCTTCAGGGGGATGCGGATGAGTATGAAGGGCTTCGCCACATGCAGCCAGTTGCCCAGCCGATAGCACGCGATCGACCATACAGCGGGGTTGAGCCACAGTTGCTTGCCGCGGTCGCCCCTGGCCCTATAACGAGCAATATCTGCAGAAAAGTCATTCATGCAAAATTCCTGAGAACGACGATGACGAGCGTTTTTCTATTGTCGTTACCCTAATGTTATCAGTCTGGTCGCTGCCATCCCTGCAACTTGATGGTTAGCGGACGGGTGCAGCCGTTACAGGCCATTCGCGGGGCGAGGCTTGCTGCCGCGAAGTTTCCATTGTGCTTCGCGAGTTATGGATGCGGCCAGGGCTCGGGTCTTGCTGCCTACGTTGTCCAGCAGGGCAGGAGAACGGAAAGCCTTGACGGCCGCCTCCCGTGAGGCCGCGAAATCTCCTTCTTGGCGAAGGAAGTAGGCCAGCGACTCGTAGCGCTTACCCTTCTCGGCGTGAACAAGCCGGTGCCATTGGGGCGGCAGGATGCTTTCGATGTGCTCGTAGAATTTCGCTTCCATCTTGTCCCGGAACAGGTACCCCTTGCTTGCAGCGGCGCTGCCCGGAGTATGCATGTAGTCCGCCATGATGCGATCCAGCATGACCACCTTTCCGGAGAGGGCGGCCAGGACCCAGATGGGCCATTCGGTGACGGGTGCGAGGTCAAAGTACCACTGCGGCAACTGGCGGTGGAGTCCATTGCGGAATACCGCAGAGAGACTGGGAAGGAAACAGGTGTGAAGCACATCCGCGAGTCCATATTCTCCCGGGGCTATCGAAGGAGATCGCTCCTGTTTCACCGTCGCGTCGGGAGCTACGACTCGAATATAGTGACCGCAAAGATTAATGGAGGGATCCTTCTCCATCACTTCTATCTGGATTGCCAGTTTATCGGGGTTCGTCCAATAGTCGTCTGCGTCCAGCCATGCAATGTACTTACCCAGGCAGTTATCGAAGGTCTCGTAGTAATTGCGCTGAATGCCAGCGTTGGCCGTCCGTTCCCGAAGCCTGATGACTGCGGGAAATCGCTCCTGATAGGAACGGGCAATACTTACTGTCGCATCCTGAGAGCAATCATCGCCAATCACTATCTCTATGGGAAAAGGTGTTCGCTGCATGAGAACACTATCCAAAGCGCGCGGCAGCCAGTTGGCGGAATTGTAGGCAGTAATCGCCACGCTCACGACAGGAGTCGAGGGAAGGTCTGACCTTGTCTCTGGATTTACAACAGTGCTCATTTGGAGGCGCGTCTCTTTTCCAGCCAGCGCTTGAATGCCGCTTTTCGTCTACCTTTGATGCCTTTGAATTCACTCAGAGCTATTGAGAGCGCCATATAGAACCATCCATAGTTCTGTCGCAGAATTCTGCCGTGCTCGTCATACCCCTTGATCGCGTCGCCGGCGCCACCGGAGGCGTGCCATGCGACAGTTTTATCGAACGCTTTCATTTTCGCGCCGCGCAGCGCCAGGCGCTGGTTCACGTCGTAGTCGGCCAGGATTTTGTACTGCAGGTCGTAGGGAAGAAAGGTCTCGCGGCGATAGAACGTGCCTTGATGATGAAGCGTGTTCTTCAACTTCAACATGAAGCCGCAGGACGAGCGAAACTCCCGGGTTCCGTCAATGGATACGCGAAAGGTAACAACATCCAGGTTCTCCCTGCGTCCGAGTTCCAACTCCTCACGGGGTAATTCCAGCAATTTGTCCCCAGCGTTCAGATGGAGCAGAAAATGGCCTTGTGCCTGGGTCAGCCCCTTGTTCATGGCATCAAAGATACCTTTGTCAGGCTCGCTCAGCCAGTAGTCGACCTTATTGTCCCACTGGTGCAACAACTCGACAGTGCCATCCCTGGAGCCGCCATCGATCACAATCAACTCAAAGTCGCGAGGATCATGCTGGAAGACATTCTCGAGAATAGCGGCCAATTCATCTTTGGCCCGGAAGACGACGGTAATGATCGAGACCAGGGGCGGTTCGGTGCGCCCCAGCCCAAGAGTCCGCCGGCCGCCCTCGACACGCTGAATCGTATTCGATTGCATCTAACAACTCCTCAGCAGGTTGCGCTGGTGCAGCACCGGTCCAGTCAGCTACCGGGGCACAGATCTGTATATGCGGTTGAGATTTCGTCGACGAATTTCTGATGCGAAAAATTCTGCTTTACATAGTCATAGCCAGCATCCCCGATGCGGCGCGCCTTGTCAGGGTCCTCAATCAGGGAGATGATTGCCGCCGCCAATTCGGCGCTGTTCTCGTGTTGATGCAGGCAACCGGTGACGTTCTCGTGAACAAAATCCAGAAGACCGCCGACAGCGGTGGCGACAACAGGTTTGCGCAGAGCCATGGACTCTGCGACGCAAAGGCCAAATCCCTCTCGATGAGTGGACAGCACGGATATATCCATGGCGGCAATGAGGCGGTTTACATCGTCGCGCCGGCCGGTGAAGATAAAGCTGTTGCGAATGCCCAGTTCATCCAACCTGTGATTTACCTGTTGATAGTGCTGCCGGTTCATCTCAACTAACGAATTGTCTCCCACGACAAGGAAACGAGTATCGGGATGTTTTCGCAGTACTTCGACTGCGGCAGACGCCAGGGTGAAGTAGTCCTTTTGGGGATTAACGCGCGCGACCATTCCGACAACGGTGCAGTCGGCGGGGATTCCCAGTTCGTGCCGAACCGCTACGTTGTCCGCGGCAATTGTATCTTCGGGTATCTCGATCGGGTCATAGATAACCAAAGCCTTCTTATCCGGGACGGAGAGTCCGAACTGGCGCTTTGCCTCCGACGACACGAAGATGAAACTGTGCACGGGTAACAGGGTAAGCCTGTCGCGCAGACTGACCTGGGGATAGGTGTTCCTGACATGACACATCATGCGGGCCCGTACTATGCGGGCTGCGAGACTGGTGTGATAGGCAGCCTTGATCTCAGAGAAGTGGACTATGTCCGGTCCGACGGCCTTAAGTTGGTCAGCCACGGCGCGCGACTCTTTGTAGTATCGACCAAAGCGCCGCAGGCTAGGCTCCGGGGGAGTGTAGGTTACAGTCTCGACCCCGAGAGCTTCAAACGAATCCCGCAGCGAAACAGCATCGGGCAGGCAAAAGGCAACGTGACGGAACTTGTCGCGGGTTGCAGCCGTCATGCGAAGGGTGGCGATTTCGACGCCGCCGACGCCGCTCCAGGGCATGATGTGGGCGATCGTCAGTTCCCGGCCGGTTGTGTTGTCGCGCTTCAAGTCCTCAAACCTCACAGATTGTTTCATGGATCACGGATGCTTATGCCAGCTTCACGGCCGGATGTCTCCGACCTTGGCGTTGGGCAGGAAATAGGACCTGACTCTTGGAAGAATCTGACGCTTGACATTGTCCCTAAACACGATGCCAACAGCAATTCCAAAGACGGGAAGCAGCAGGATCGTCTGCAGAACAAACGAGATCATGTGGTGCACAGGGAAGAGCACATCGACCAGATACGACGCGCCGGCAAACGGTACCGCACAGAGAAAGACAGGGCCCCAGACATCACGAAAGACCTGTACGAAGCCAACATCCACCAACCGGCAAACGTAGCGCGGCCAAAGAACGAGATGGATCACCAGGCTAGGCACGAGTGTGCCGATTGCAACTCCGTAGATGCCGATCGTGCGCGCCAGAACGATACTAAGGACCAAGTTCGATATTGCTTCGGCCATGGACCACTTGGCCAGCATTTTGTGCTTTTCGACTCCGAACGCGATCGCTCCCGCAGTCGTGTTCTGGAGGGAAAACATCAGCGCTACCGCGAGGATTGCCAGTACCGTTCCCGATGTTCTGGAGAACTGCGGGCCCATCCAGACTCCGATGAAGGTGCGACCACGGATGATCAGAGTAGCCACAATCGGCAGGGAGAATACCATGGTTGCCCTGGTGCCGTTGAAGTAAAGGGCTCGCAACCCTGATACGTCGCCTGCGGCCTCGTAGGTGCTTGCGGCGGGCGTAAAGGTTGTGGTCATGGCCGCTACCAGTTGGTCGGTATAGCGGCAGAGTGAGTTTCCGATGGAGTAGAAGGTTACCGCCGAGGCCGAAACGAACGCGCCTACCACCAGGTTATCCGTCTGGTAGACCAACTGGACAGCAATCGTAACCATGAACGCGTAGACGCTGTAAGACCAGATCTTCCGCAGTACCTCCCAGCGTGGCTTTTTAAGCCGGATGGTCAGTTCGGGGTAAGTTCTGCGCGCAAGATACGCCAGCAGGCAGTTTCCGACGGTAGCCGCCAGGAGTTCACAGAGAGCGATGGCGACAATTCCATGGCCAGTGCGCAGTACAGCCACTACGCCGATCACGCGGATGCTTAGCTGGGTCAGCGTCACATAGCTACGCAGATCGTAGCGATGTAATGCGGACAGGGTGGAACTGAATACGCCGAAGGACATGCCGATGGCGGTTGTAAGCCCGATGATGAGAAGCGCCTTGCGAGCGTCCCCGGCGAGGTCTGGAGGAACGATGAACACATGCGGAAATACGACGGCGAGGACACCCGTCAGCAGGAGGATGATTGCGCTGATCTGCAGGCGGACCCAGAGCACCGCAGACAGGGCTTCGGAAGACCCCTCGTGATCCTGGGTGGCATGCCCCTTGGAGACGAACCGGATCACGGAGCTAGCCATGCCCAGGTCGAGAATGGCCATGTAGTTGATGGAGGAGATGGTGAGGACCCAGACGCCATACGCAACAACGCCCAGTCGATGGACGATGAAGGGCGACAAGAAGAATCCGACGGCCATAACGGCTGCTGTCGCAAACCAGTTGGACAGGATGCTCCGCGCAATATGCATTACACGCAACTGCAAGCTAAAACTCCTTTGTGCCGTTCAAACTGTCAAGGGAGAGCCCTCGACTCGCAGGCTTTTAGAGACCCTGCGCATCTCTTGCGTGCATAGAAGATGGTAGCGCGTCGTGGTCCAAAGCTGAAAGGCGTGGCAATGGACACAGGCTCCATGATGGCATTCAATATCAGTGATTTCCCTACCACTTTAGGCCCAAGGCACCTTCTTCCGGGGCGGACGGTGACGTATGATCAGGGAAAACAGCGTGCCCTGGGTGAGCCCGCGCGCTGTGAAGCCGCGGTCGATCTGGCGAGGAAGTTTGTGATCTCTGAAACCAAGGCATTAGAGCGCGTCGTAGCCCACGCTCCACCGAGCGATCGCCGGCCAATCTCCGCGATTCATGCGAAGTGTTCGGCGGGCGCATCGGATGGCATCGCCAGCTTGATTTCGCATTCCCGGAGCGTACCATGAAGCTGCTCTTCTGGCTGTGCTTCGCACTGGTCGCCTACGCATATTTTGGCTACGCCATCTGGCTCTGGCTGGAGGTGCGGCTGCGCAGACGTCCGGTCGTCCGAATGCCCATCCTGCCGCGGGTGTCGATTATCCTGGCTGCGCGCAATGAAGAAGCGAACCTGCCTGCCAAGTTGGAGAACCTTCGCCGCCTGGACTATCCCCGGGACCGCGTGCAGATCGTTATCGCCTCAGACGGTTCGACGGATCGGACCGCGAGCATTCTGAATGAGCACGCATCCACGATTGTTCCGGTCATACTGCCGCGGTCGGGGGGGAAGGCCAGCGCGCTGAACGAGGCCGTGCGGCAAGCTACCGGTGAGATCCTTGTCTTTCAGGACGCGCGGCAATCTGTGGAGCCGAACGCAGTCTCCGAACTCGTCTCCTGTTTTGCTGACTCCAGCGTGGGTGCGGTAAGCGGCGAGTTGTTGCTGGAGTCCAACGCGACGGGCCCCTCCTCCGACGGCCTCGGCATCTATTGGAAGATCGAAAAAGTTGTGCGCAAACTCGAGTCTGCATCCGGGTCGGTGGTGGGCGTGACCGGGGCCATCTATGCAATTCGGCGCGAACTCTATACGGAGATGCCGGCGGGAACGATTCTCGACGACGTCTTTATACCGATGTATGTGGCGCGCATGGGGAGACGCGTAATCTTTCAGCCGTCGGCGATTGCGCGCGACCAACTGTTCAGCGCAAAGGGAAAGGAATTCTCGCGCAAGGTGCGTACTTTGACAGGGAATTACCAGTTGCTGAGATTGGCGCCATGGCTGCTTTCGCCGCAGAATCCTCTGCTCTTCCGCTTCGTGAGTCATAAGCTTCTGCGACTGCTGGTTCCGCTTCTGCTGATCCTTATGCTGGTGGCATCCGGACTGGGCGCAGGACCGTTCTGCAGGGCAGTCTTCTGGCTGCAGGTGCTGTTCTATGCTCTCGCCGGCCTAGGCATATTGAGCCCGTACACCAGGCGGTTCAGTCCAGTCGCGATCGCCAATACATTTGTTATGCTCAACGTAGCTGCGGCGCTCGCTTTTTTCAATTTTGTTGTAGGGCGAAAGAGGATTTGGGTCTAGTACAACAGGTCTCTCCGCAGGCGGTATCGGTGGCAGGCCATAAGGGGTTCGCATGTTTGGAACGGGCATTGGGCACTACATTCCGCTGGCTTGCTATCTGGGCTTCTGGGTGATGTGTCTCGTCTCGTTAGGGGGGAAGCCTCTTTACGGCCTGTACTATATGTTGCCGTTCCTCCCCTATCGCACATTGCGCGACCACTTCATCGACGATCCGTTGGGCGCTAACATGCTGACCATCCTGATCGTCGCTGTTATTCTCGGGGCCCTCATCCGTGGGAAACGCCTTCCCAAGTCGAAGCTCTATCTAATCTGGTTGGTCTTTGGGGTCTATCTCTATCTTTCAATGTGGATCGGGACGGCCCTGGGAAATGCTCCCGCGCCGATCTGGCTCTCGGACGCGAATTTTATCGCGTGGAAAGACTACATGCTTATACCGCTGGTCTTTGTGGCGGCAAGCCTGGTAATTGAAGATAGGAAAGCTGTAAAGGTAGTGGTTATTATCACCGCCATTTCGCTGCTTGCCATCGACAGAAGCACCATCCTGGAGAGCATGTCGAGAAGTTGGTCAGCTTTCGATGAAAGCCATCGCAACAACGGTCCGCTGGCCTACGGCTCAAATATAACGGCAGCCTTCCTGGCTCAGTTTGCCATGTTCTTCTGGGGTTTCGCGGTCTTCCTGAAGAGGAAGAAGTACAAGCTGCTGTGCTACGGATTGGTTGCGATTACGATATTTGGCATCATGTACACATTTTCCCGCGGGGCATATCTTGCGATGCTGGTCGGCGCCCTGGTCCTTGGCCTGATGAAGGATCGAAAACTCCTGATTCTTCTTGGGGTGTTCCTGGTTACGTGGCAGGCCGTGGTGCCCGCTCCTGTCCGCGAGCGGATCAACATGACTGAAGATTCCGGCGGACACCTGGAAGCGTCAGCCCAGGAACGAGTTGACCTTTGGGCGAATGCGGAAAAATCGTTCTTGCAAAGTCCCATCGTTGGGTCTGGGTTCGCAACATTCCAATTCGGACAGCATGTAGACGACTTGAAGGATACTCACAACTGGTATGTCAAGGTATTGGTGGAGACGGGAGTCCTGGGTTTTGTCATCGTTTTGTGCATGCTTCAGCAATTACTGGCAACGGGATATCGCCTTTTCAGGGGAGGGAAAGAGCCGCTCTACCAAGGCCTGGGGCTGGGCCTTTTCCTCGCAATGTGCGCCTCTATGGTTGCCAATTTCTTTGGGGACCGGTGGACGTATATCGAAATCACCGGACTGCTATGGGTGCTGGTTGCGGCTGCGATCCGAGCCGCAAGTTTCCCGGAACCGGAAGCGGCAGCAGAGTCGGCTAAGGTCGAATCCTCCGCCGCGATGAACCCCTATATGGCCTATCGGTAGGGATTCGCTGGTATCCATCTTTGTTTCAGTCCACCTTCGCGCGCTGGTCCTTCGCTAGAAAGTTCATAGGCTAAGTTGACATGATCACCGCCCTATCGCTGCATGGTGCAAGCCCGAATGACGGAGATCATGCTGCAATGCCCCACGTCCTGCTTGTACTGGACCAGTTTCCCAAAACCCTTGGCGGGGGAGAGCGGATCGTCCTCAGGCTCGCTGCCCTTCTGCCGCAGTACGGTTACCGCGCATCCATCCTGACATTCTTCGTCCATCCTGACAGCACGGCTCTCGAGTCGTCGCCTTGCCCTGTGTACCTGTTGCCCTTGCAGCGAACCTACGACGTCACGGCCTTTCGAGCTGCTCTCGTACTCAGAGATTTTCTTAAGCAGCAGCGAATCCAGATCGTCCAGACCTTCTTTGAGAGCTCCGATCTATGGGCGGGGCTTGTAACCAAGGCGATGTCGAAGGCTAAGCTGATATGGAGCCGGAGAGACATGGGCATTCTGAGAGAGCGCAAGCACCAGATTGCCTATCGCCTGATGGCTGGCGCTCCCGATGCGGTATTCGCGGTCTCGGAGCAGGTTCGCCAGCATTGCATCGAAGTTGATCGAATTGATCCCGCTCGCGTTCTGACCATCTACAACGGCCTCAATCTCTCAGATTGGGACACCGCTTCGAGACCTGCTAGATCGTCCGCCGAAGTTATTGTCACCACCGTAGGAAACATCCGCCGGGTGAAGGGGCACGACATCTTCATCCGGGCAGCCGGCTCCATCGCGCCCCAGTTTCCAGATGCCTGCTTCAGCATCGCGGGAGACGTGTTGGAGCCTGATTACTTCGCGGAGTTGCAGACTCTGGTTCGGGATCTGAATCTTTCCGAGAAGTTTCATTTTGCGGGCGGCGTTGCGGACCTGCGCCGACATCTATCCACGGCTGACATCTTTGTGCTGCCTTCTCGCAGCGAGGGATTCTCCAATGCCATTGTCGAGGCTATGGCTGCGTCGCTTCCAGTGGTTGCGACCAACGTGGGCGGAAACGCTGAAGCCGTGTCGGATGGCCTCAGTGGTTTTATTGTTCCGCCGGAAGATCCAGAGCAACTTGCGACCGCGATTGCCAGGCTACTTTCTGACCCATCTCAGGCAATGGCAATGGGCCTAGCCGGCAAGAAACTTGCGGCGGAAAGATTTACTACTGAGGCAATGATGAATCGAATCACCGCGGTCTACGAGAAATTGCTCACGCCCACGCGGCGCTGACCCCAGCTATGCGAGTCCTCTATAATGACGACGAAGCTAGCTCACTGAGTCGTTGAGTCGATGGATGAGGTAGGGGAATTTAGACCCCGGAGGGGCAATGCCCGATATTGCTGAGCCGCAGTCGCCAATCGATAAGCCTCAGCCTGTTAAGCCCCGGTCCTTGTTTGCTGGATCTTTGAAGGAACTGTGGCGTCCGCCCTCCAATCAAATCCCATTTCTCGATGGTTTGCGAACCTTCGCCATACTGCTTGTCATCAACGGCCATTTCAGCGCTTCGTTCACCGAACACTACGGCGACAATTTTTATTCGAGAATCCCCTTCGTCGTTAATGGATGGATCGGGGTAGATCTGTTCTTCGTACTTAGCGGCTTCTTCATCGGCGGCCAGCTTTGGAAGGAGTTGCTGAAGGACGGCACAATCTCGATCCGCCGATTCATCCTGCGCCGGGGGCTGAGGATCTGGCCACTCTACTTCTTCACTTACCTGGTTGTTCTGCTTCTTTTCTGGCATGACGCGGCAGGGAAGGAATATGGCTGGGCTGACCTCGTATTTCTCGTCAATTACTTCAACCACGGGATTGTCTTAGGAGGGTGGTCACTCTCCACGGAGGAGCAGTTCTACATTATGACTCCGATCCTGCTGTATTTCTTTGCCCGAAAGGGGAAGCCACACAGGGTTCGCGTGTGGCTGTGGGCGATACTGCTCTTCGTTCCGCTGATGCGGGCCGTAATATGGATTCATCACACGGGTAACTTCTTTGCCCATGATCCAAATCTGTTCCAGCCCATGTATTACATGTTTCATACCCACTGCGACGGCCTGATTGTGGGGCTGATTATCTCGAATTTGTGGGTCAATCGCAGCAAGGGATCCGGGAAGACGCCCTGGAAGTCATCGTTCCTGTTAATGGGTGGTTTCATCATGCTGGTTGTTCTACGTGAGCTACAGCATGAAGTCCTGATCTTCACAGGATTGGCGCTGTTCTTTGGGTCGCTCGTCTGGTTTGGGCTGAACTCTGGAGTGCGCTTGTTTCGATCGCGATTGTTCTACTGGATATCCCGGCTCTCTTTTGGGATGTATCTTAACCACCCGTATCTGCAGGAAAAAGCACTGGCAATTGCTCCTCGGCTTGGCTGGTTTGCCTCGTCCCCGGTGGTCAGTCAATTATTCGGAACTGTTATCCTCACGGTTGCATCCGCGGCCATTGCGCTGGTCACGTTCTGCCTGGTGGAGCACCCCTTCCTGAATCTACGCGCAAGACTGCTAAGGCCGCGTCCGGCAAGCAAGCTTGTTGAGCAGGTAGTGGCCGAGTAAGGCGTCGCGCGCGTAAGAGCAATCGAGCTGATAAATGCGGCACGCTAGGACGTGAGGTCCTTGACGAGGCTCTTCCAGCCATTGAAGTAGCGGTGATACTCTCCCATTCTGGGGATTATCCGGATCGCACGGGAGAACGGATTGGATGGGAGTTCGGCGCGGAAGCGCAGGAGTTCCATGCGGCCGTGGACGTAGTCCATGTAAGGCTCCATGCCGGGACTCTTCTCCGCGGCCAGATGCGAGTAAAGGTCGGCAAGGGGTGGCTCCGAGGCTTTCCAGTACTCCTTTGCCGAACTTCTCCATCGCTTGATCCGGTCAGAAAAAGTTGGCAGAGAAGCGCTGACACTCTGGGTCGCGTGAATCCTGTACAGGTACAGTGACTCGGGGGTGAAGGCCAGCTTTGCGTGCACCGCTGCAACGCAGGCGACCCATGCATCGAACCACCAATTGGGTGGGATGGGAAGAACCTTATCCAGCAGGCGGGCATCGAACATCATCGACGACCCATACACTTTCGTCATCGACATCAGCAGCGGAAGAGCATCGCCGCGTGCCAGTCTTTTCTGTTCCTGGCGAGTAAGTCCGGTCGTCTGTGACAGGAGAATTCCTTTCGGCTTTCCCTGATCCGTCACTAACTGGGCATCGGAAAAAAGGCCGCCAAGGCGCGGATCCTGTTCCATCATCTCAGCCATGAACGCGAGCTTATTGGGCATCCAGATGTCGTCCTGATCGCAGGGGACGATCAACTCTCCTGTGCACAGGGTGCAGGCTTGCGCAAAGTTCCTGGAGATCCCCTTGGCAGACGAACCGAGGTTGACTGGATTGATGCTGAACTTAACCGGGAAGGGAGCTGAGGCGGAAAAATCCCGGATGATGTCCGGAGTGGAGTCCGTCGAGCGGTCGTCGCAGATAATGAGTTCAGCCGGAAGGCGAGTCTGCCGGGCAATACTCTCCAATTGCTCCTTGATGTACTTCCCGCCGTTGTAGGTACACATTGCAACGGAAATGCTCTTGCGATGAGACATAAATCTCCTCAGATCATCTGGAACACAATTGGGATCCGCCAGAGAAATTCGAGCCGAAGGCAATCCCCGGGGATGCCCGTTGCATGATCTTCGACCGCAGGCGTTGTGAAAAGGCGTGGCGTTCCTGCCTCGACCCTTTGGTATTTCATGAAGCGATGTCGAGTCATTTTCGCAGACGAGCAAAGCCCACGCAATGGCAGTCGGGGGTGAGATAAGTGGCCCAGGAGTGTTATCGATACAAACCTGCGCCATGTGTGAAAATAGGCGAGATGGCTACAGTAGACGTCATTATCCCCGCGTATAACGGTGCAAGATACCTGCCGGCCGCCATAGAGAGCGTCCTGTCCCAGACGTTCGAGGACTGGCAGATTGTGCTGGTGGATGATGGCAGCACAGACAACACCACGGAAGTGATTGCGCCGTATCGGGAGCGCCTGGGTTCGAAGTTCACGTACGTCAAGCAGGAGAATCGCGGACTGCCGGCCGCTAGAAACGCTGCCATCCGCAATTCAACGTCCGAATACCTTGGCCTACTCGATGCAGATGATCTGTGGTTGCCGTGCCGTCTCGCGGAGTCGGTCAAGGTTATGAGGGAGCGGCCCGGGGCTGGTCTCGCCTATGGCCTGATCGCTGGCATCGATCCGGAAGACAGGATAGGGAGCACGTGGGTGGGCAATCTGAAAGATGCCGAGGGCCGAATCGCGCCGTACATCTATATGCGAAAGGTCGAGCTGCCTTGTCCGACAATTACCTTTCGGAGGCGGTGCGTCGACAAGGTGGGCATGTTTGACGAATCGATGCGTGCCACGGAAGACCGAGATCTCTGGCTGCGCATTGCCCTGGAATACGAGGTTGCATTTATTCCCAAGGTTCTCGCATATTACAGGTTGTCTCCGAACTCCATGTCCACCGATCCGGAACGGATGCTTCGGGCGCAGTTGCAGTTCATTCGCAAGCATTACGGTTCGAAAGGTTGCGGGTTCCGCTCTCGCCAGATCGCCCTGGCTCGGGCTTACAAGCAGCGAGCAGAGGTGCTGAAAGCGCGGGCACGGCCATGGGATGCCCTGGCGAGTTCCTTGCGTGCCCTGGCTTACTATCCGATGGATGTTGACAACCTGAGAACCGCGGGTTCGCTGGTTGTGAATTGGACCATGAGTTCGGGACGTACTTAGACCCGAGTGCGGCTACGCAGGTAGCGCACCCCTCTCCATAGGCCGGTAATCAGGCCCGCTGCGCCCAGGGACCCCGCTGCGACAGCAGCGTAGGAGCCGTGAGGGGAGGCCGGTTCTTTCTGGGACGAACCATTCTTCGCGGGCGTGGCAGGTGAAGAATCGCCGTAGCCGTACGGATGCCAGGTCTCATCTTTGAGGTGCGGGTCGTCGCAAGAGCCGGCAACCTCATGCAGCCAGGTAGCGGGGCACGTCCAGCCTCTTTTTGCACGATAGGTGACGTTATTGCTGAAGCTTGCTCCGCGATTGGTAAACATCTTCAAGTCGGTGTTGCTGTAGATCGGCGAGGGTTGGTTCCCCTCCGAGTTGGGGAAGCCGATGAATATATTGTTGTCGTACTTGATGGCCGCGGCCGGGGAGGGGGTCCCGGGATACTCGATTTCCAACCCAACGTGATTGTTCGAGTAGAGGATGTTGTGCTGAAATACTGCAGGTTGGGCATCCGGCACCATAACAACCACCGCCGTGTCGCCCGCACGGCAAAACAGATCCAATTTAGCGTTGTATTTTGGCGGCGTGCCCGGAATCGGATGGGACATCGCGCTGCAATTCCCAACGATATAGCTGTCGGTAATCGTCGCTGTCGCGCCACCCACCTTGATTTGCTGTCCCATATTGCTGAAGGCAAGAGTATGGGTAACAGTCATGCTCGAACCCTTGCCGCCGATGTGTAACGCGTCCAGGCCGTCCTGGGTGTTGTAGCTGACGGTTCCCTGATCGAAATGCACCTGCCAGCCGGGGGGCTCGCTGTCCGTGCTCGACGTGCCAAATCCGTCGCCATAGCCACCATGGTCCTGATCCGTGCAATCTCCGTAGGGCAGCGGGTGCACAATGGGGTACTCCTCGGCGCAACCATTCCAACTGATGTCGTAGTGCTGCACCAGCAGACTTCCCTTGCCGGTCTTGCCATCGCTTGCGTCGGCGTTCCAACCGCCGCCGGCGTTGCCCAGAATGTCAACGTGGTCCATAATTACGCCATCGCCGGTTGGACCATAGATGCCAAACGAAGCAAGGCCGTGAATACGAATGTCGGTGAGCGTGTCGTTGGTCGAGGTGTTCGAGAACATGACTCCATTTTGTGCGAAGTCCTGTTTCGAATCGCACGTCACGGCCTGCGACGCCCGGCCGCACGCCGAAAAGTCCGTGATGTCCAGACAAGCTACATCGACGTACTGGGCGCCATAGAGATTGAGTACGGCGAATACTCCCCAGCCGCCATGAAGTTGTGTTCTGGCCAATGCACTATGGCACGAGGCATAGTTTCCGCCTAAGATGCGCGTGTGCTGTGTCGGAGTTCCCGATGGCGGCACCGGCACTCCGGAACTGGATGCGTTGCCTGTGATGCCCCATCCATCGTATTTGGTGCCGTTGTTCCAGCCAACCCGGTAGGAGACACCTTCAGCCAGAGAGCCCTTGATGATGTAGGTGTCGCCGCCGGCGCCAACCCATCCCCAACTGGGAAACGTTGTGCCGGAGGTGTAGGAACCATCCTGCCAGAGCATACGCGCGTCTTTGAAAGCGCAGTGCTGATTGACACCGGAACCGGGATAGGGCGCGTCTGCTTTACCGTCGCACTGCCCCGAGGTCACATTCGTCGAATATCGGGTTCCCCCTCCCGGCCGCACGTACCAGGTCGTGGCATGGAGGGGGAGAGAAGCGACCGCGAGAAGAAGTCCGTACAGCGCTCTCAGAGATCTCCGATCACTGCGGATATTCATATGCGCCCATACTCGGAGGGCTCGGCCGAGTATAGCCAGTATAGTCCAACGTGATCGAAGGTATGATCGTGCCCGCTCCAACCACCGGGCTGGTGGCGCTGGCAGGTGCCATGTTCCCGTAGCCATAGTGATGGTAGGTCATGTCCACCAGGCCTGGCGATGTGCCGCCGCCCGTTCCGTTGTAATTCCCACAGATTGCATTCGTCTCTGCCGCTCCGGGACAAGTCCAGTTCGACTTATATCCGTAGGTTGCGTTGTTCGACCAGCTTGAGCCGGGGTTGGCGAGGGTTCCCAGAGCGGATGCCCCGCCGCCTCCCCCCGCGCCGCCGTTGCTGAAGATTGGAGAGGGGTAGTTCTGGCTGTTGTTGTAGAAGCCGACGAAGATGTTGTTGTTGAACAGGATAGTGTTGTCGGGTCCCATATCCGGACTGGAGTACTCGATCTCCACCCCAATCGCGCCGGCTTCAAAGACGGTGTTGTTGCGGAAGGTCGAGGCGAATCCTGGGACCGTAAACATAAGCACCGGCACGTTTCCAGCGCGGCATGGATCCTGGAGGTTGTCATACGTTGGTGACGGACGCCCGGGTACGCCAGTGGTCAGAGCCTCGCAATTGCCGATGATGACGTTGTTGATCAGAGTCGGAACGGCTCCGTCGCCAGCCTTCAGTTGTTGACCTTCATTGCCATACGCCAGCACACTGTCCTCGGTGATGGTGCATCCTGCGCAGTTCACATGGAGCGTGTCCAACCCGTCCTGCGTGTTGTAGCTGGCCGTGCCCTTCTTGAAGGTAATGTTCCACGGGGAGGGGCTGGTCACGGTTGTGGTTCCGAAGCCGTCTCCGTACCCGCCACCAGAGTCATCCTGGCAGCTTACGTAGGGCAGCGGATCGACCAGGGGATACTCCTCCGCGCAACCATTCCAGGAGATGTTGAAGTTCGTGATCAGCAATGTTCCCCAGCCAGTCGTGCCGTCGCCTGGGTCGGCGTTCCAGCCAGACATTCCGTTGCCGATGATTTGGATGTCATTCGCGACGAAGCCGGTGCCGGTTGGGCCAAATATTCCATTCCCTCCCAGGCCGTGAACCCGGATGTGGTTGAGAGTGGTGTTCGTTGTCGTGTTATAGAGTTGAATTCCATTGACCGCATAGTCGCCCTGAATAATTCCGTTGGTAACGCAGGGGAAGTGCGAGGCGTCCGCAACCGTGCAGGTGGAAAAATCAGTCAGATCAAACCCTTCGATATCCACATAGTTCGCGCCCCAGAGGCCCAGGACATTGGTCAGGCCCCATCCGCCGTGAAGCTGAGTCAGAGTGGAGGGATTTGTCGCATCGCAGGTGTTGGTGAGAACGCAGCCGGCATAGAGCCTCGTTGGCGCGCCCGCGGTGCCTGACGGCGGAGCGAGCACACCGGATGGGGAGGGGTTTCCAATAATCCCCCAGCATCCGGTTGAATCGCACGAGGCTGTGCTGTTGTTGTTGCCGATGCGATAAGTTATGCCCTGGGCGAGCGAGCCCATGACGTAGTAGGTGTCGCCGCCCGATCCGACCCAGCCCCATGCCGGGAAGGGGTAGGCAGTCGGATCGTTCACTTTCGAACCGTCCTGGTACAACATCCGCACATCCTTGAAGGCGCAGTGCTGGTTCGGCGTTGTGCCGACTGGCGCAGCGTCTGCCGTGCCGTCGCACAGACCCGTCGGGACGTTGGTCGAGTAGCGAGTGCCGCCGATGGCTGCATCGACGTACCAGGTGTGCCCGGTCCCTGCTGAACCTGCCGCCGCCACGGTAATGGAGGTCGCTGCGGACTGAGTCTGGACCGGGCTGCCGTTATCGTGCACGGATACGGTGAAGGTCGAGGTTCCCGTGCCGGTTGGCATGCCGGAGATCACGCCAGTGGTCGCAGCCAGCGTCAATCCCGACGGCAGGGTGCCCGAAGTGATCGACCAGGTATAGGCCGGCGTGCCACCGTTCGCGGTCACCGCCTGCGAATAGGCGGTGCCGCTGGTCGCTGGGGCCAGCGTTGCGGAGGTGATCGTAAGCGCGTTTGAGGTCGTCGCAATCGACATTCCCGCCGACTGTGTCTGGTTCGGGGAGCTGCTGTCGGTCACCGAGATGGTGAAGTTCGACGTTCCACTGCTGGTTGGCGTTCCGGAGATGACGCCCGAAGACGAGAGGGAAAGTCCCGCAGGCGGTTGGCCCGAAGCGACGGACCACGAGTAGGGCGCGGTGCCTCCAGTTGCCTGTAGGGTTTGCGAATAGGTGGCGCCGACGGCGACGGAGGGCAGCGACGATGTCGTAATCGACAAGGCGCTAGGCGCGATGGACGAGGCCGGTGTAACCACAACGGAGGTCGTTGCCGAAGTGACCTGGGCCGGGTTGCTGCTGTCGGTTACGGTTGCGGTGAAGGTTGAGGTTCCACTGGTAGTCGGGGAGCCCGAAATCGTTCCCGTGGAGGGGCTGAGAGTCAATCCGGCGGGCAGGTTCCCCGACGTGATCGACCAGGTGTAGGGTGTCGCTCCGCCTGTGGCGTGAAGCGTCTGGGAATAGGGAGTGCCCACTGCAACGGAAGGCAGCGCGGATGACGTAATTGTCAGCAGAATCGGTGAAACCACAACTGCCGCTGTGGCTGACGCTGCCTGCACGGGGCTGCTGCTGTCGACTACCGTTGCGGTGAAGGATGCGACTCCACTAGTGGTTGGAACTCCGGAGATCGTTCCTGTAGACGATGCGAGGGTGAGTCCGGAAGGCAGCTTGCCCGAGGTGATGGACCAGGTGTAGGCCGCAGTTCCGCCGGAGACCTTCAACGCTTGCGAGTAGGGCGCACCCACGATTGTCGGGGGCAGCGACGCTGGAGCGATGGCCAGCGTAGTCGGTGAAATCACAATTGAGGCCGCCGCTGAAGCGGTCTGCACCGGGCTGCTGCTGTCGGTAGCCGTAGCGGTAAAGTTCGAGGTCCCGGACTGGGTCGGCACGCCTGAGATCGTTCCAGTGGAGGCAGTCAGGGTCAGTCCAACGGGCAGACTGCCTGAGGTGATCGACCACTTGTAGGGCGCGGTTCCTCCACTCGCCTTCAGCGCTTGCGAGTAAGTCGTGCCGACGACGACCGACGGCAGGGTCGAAGTAGTAACCGTGAGCTTGGCCGATGAGACAACCACGCTGATCGTAGCCGACGCAGTCTGGGTTGGGCTGCTGCTGTCGTGTGCGGATACGGTGAAGCTCGACGTACCGATGGTGGAGGGCACGCCGGAGATGGTGCCGGTTGACGAAAGGGTGAGCCCGGACGGAAGGCTTCCGGACGTGACCGTCCAGGTATAACCCGGGGTTCCACCGCTGGCCTGCAACGTTTGCGAATAGGCTGTACCCGCGACTGCGGCGGGCAACGTTACAGCGTTGATCTGCAACTGAGCTGGCGCCACCACGATGGTCATGCCCAGCGAAGCACTCTGAGCCGGGCTTTCGCTGTCTTGTACGGTTGCCGTAAAGCTCGAAGTTCCGCTCGCCGTCGCTGTACCTGAGATTGCGCCGTTCGTTGCCAGGGCGAGACCCGCAGGCAGGCTGCCGGATGTGACCGACCACTTGTAGGCAGGAACGCCACCGGTCACCTGCAAGGTCTGCGCGTAGGAGACTCCGGTGGTCGCGGATGGTAGCGCCACGGCAGTGATTGCCAACCGAGGCGCAGCAACCGAGATCGTCATCGCGGACGATTTTGTCTGGGTCGGGTGCTCGGTGTCGCTCAGCACAATGCTGAAGGAGAACTTCCCCGCCACGGTGGGAGTTCCGGAGATGATCCCGGTCGACGCGGCAAGAGACAAGCCTGAGGGGAGCGACCCGGAAGTGACCTTCCAGGTATAACCGGGTGTTCCGCCGGTTGCGTCAAGAATTGCAATGTAAGGGGTGCCAACAATCGCGGAGGGAAGGGCTGTTGTAGTTATGGCCAGCGACGACGCAGTGCTGTGTGCGGCTTCTGCGATCTGAACACTGCCGCAGCCCAGGTAGAAAAAACAAACGATAACGCCGATGCTGGCCCCAATTACCTTAACGATCTTCAAAACTCACCTCTAGCCCGTGGTGGGAGTGCCACCTGTTTGCCGCAGGGATGCTGCGGCCTTTGATTTCCACGTTACTAATCAACTACGCCCAACACAGCTACACGAAGGCTGCTTCCTGCTGCCACTTTCTGGTCATATCGACGCGACTGGTGCAGGCATCTCCGCCCTGAAACAGGCGATGTGACTTCCGTACCGGGCAGAAAAACCCAACCTTCAATTGCGTTTCGGGCAAATCGGTGACGAATGACCTTCCCAGATCGCAGAAGTTCCAACGCACCCGGCGGAGAAGAATCTGGCCGAAGCCGGCCCGTCTGGTTCTCGGGACGCGGTTGTGCTCACTCCGGGATAACTTCCTTGAAGCGAGACTGCCGATCTTGGGAAGGAGTGACTACTCGCAGGTAATAGTTACTTCCGTGTTACAGCTCAACCCGGAATTATGTGGACATAGCAGGGTTCTCATCTTCTTTCAGAACGCTGCCCGCGGCACGGCTCAGTCTCTGTGTGAGGCCATCAAGGATGGATTGGAATGGGGAAGAGCTTGCTTTGTCGCGAATCAAGATTTACTCATGCCTGCCTGAGAAAGATAGCTCGAGTGAGCAAATCTCCTAACTCATCAGAACCAGCAGAATAAAATAACAAATCCAAACAATAGGAAAGTAGTACTTAGGAATATTTTTCCAGTAACCAGGAAAATAGTTCCCGGTGCGTCAAATCAATACTTTCAACTTAGTTCAGGTTGTCCGAACTTCGGTTTTTATATCACGTTAGTTCGGAGTAAAACAACCAGGCAAGCAATGCCGCGCGATTTTTTTTTGAGAAACGTGCGGAAGGTTGTGTAGGGCTTTCGTCGCTCCAGTTATTTTGCCCAAACGCCGGGAAACTAGCAGCGAACAATTTTCGCGGAGTGGATTCCTTTGGTGGCGTTGCGCGAATCAACCACGAGCCGCGACTGATCCACAATCTCGCGGTAGTTGTAGTCGGAATGGTCCGTCATGATCAGGACGCAATCGTACTGATCCAGATTGGTGAGAGGCGTACACGTCATATTCAGGTTGTAATGGCGGCCTCTGCCCACGGTCGGGAAGTAGGGATCGTTGTAGAGGACTTCGGCGCCCTGTTCGCGCAGCAACTCAATCACCGTCAGCGAAGGCGATTCGCGCAGATCGTCGATGTCCTTCTTGTACGCCATGCCCAGCATGAGAATCTTCGAACCGTTCATTGCCTTCTTGTGCTGATTGAGGCCCTGCGCGACATACTGCACCACGTGCGCGGGCATCGCCTCGTTCACCTCCCCGGCAAGCTCGATGAAGCGCGTGTTGAAGTCGTATTCCTTGGCCTTCCAGCTCAGGTAGAAGGGGTCAATGGGAATGCAATGTCCGCCCAGGCCGGGCCCCGGATAGAACGGATGAAAGCCGAAGGGCTTGGTCGACGCGGCATCGATCACTTCCCAGATATCGACGCCCATGCGCAGCGAAAGCAGCTTGAGCTCGTTGACCAGCGCGATGTTGACGCAGCGGTAGATGTTCTCCAGCAGCTTGGTCATCTCCGCGACGCGCGTGGAGGACACGCGGACAGACCGCGTGAAGATGCCCTCGTAGAGAACCGCGGCCAGTTCGGTAGCAATCTCTTCGTGGCCGCCAACCACCTTCGGAATATCGCGCCGCGCGACCGTGACGTTGCCCGGATCCTCGCGCTCGGGAGAGAAGGCGACGTAAAAGACGCCGTGCTGCGCGGGCGTTCCCTTGCTCTGCACCTTCAGGCCTTGCGTGTTTCCTGCTTCCAGAACGGGAATCATCAACTCTTCGGTTGTGCCTGGGTAGGTTGTGCTTTCGAGCACGACCAACTGCCCTTCGCGAACCCACGGCGCCGCGGCTTTGGCGGTGTTTTCCACGTAACTCAAGTCCGGTTCGCGGTGCTCTGTCAGCGGCGTGGGGACGCACATGATGATGGCGTCCTGGTCCGACAGATGCGCGAAGTCGGTAGTGGCCGTAAAGCCCTTCTTCCGCGCGCCCTGAATCTCTTCGGCCGGAATGCGGAAGATGTAGGATCGGCCGGCTTCGAGGTCGGTGACTTTCTTCGCATCGATGTCGAAGCCTGTCACTTTGAATCCGGCCTCGGACAAAAGCAGCGATAGCGGCAAGCCGACGTAGCCGAGTCCGATGACTCCGATGCGGGCGGTGCGGGATTCAAGGCGATTCAGGCGCTCCTGGGCTATTTGCGGCAATACAGCTTGACTGGGTTTCGACATATCCACGATTATCGCATCCGTCCTGTTGGCATTGCGCCACCCCTAAAGTGGGAGTCCAAAGCAAGTTATCAAGGGTATGTTGCGGGTCGATTACGGTGGCTCGGCCAGCGAAGTGGTTCCGGCGGGGGCGGTGTCTTACTCAGGCTCCTCCCGACAATTGATCTCCAATATAGTGGTAACAACGCATACTATTGGTCGGGTCACGACGAAGTGCCGGCCTCTGAGAAGTTCTGCACTGCACGAAAGTTGCATCGACGGGAACAGTGGTCGCTCGCGAGACTGAATGCTCATGCCGGCTCTCCTATCGAGCATCTCGCGGCATCTTACTTGCGTGGAGTGGAGGGTAGATGGCTCGTTATTTGATTACCGGAATCGCTGGTTTTATTGGTTCGACACTGGCCCATACGCTGGTGGAGCAGGGACACGAGGTTCGAGGAATTGACAATCTCTCGACCGGGACCCTGGATAATCTGGCGGATATTTGTCACGACATTTCCTTTGAGAAGATGGATCTGCAGGACATCGCCGGCGTGAAGGCCGCCTGCGAAGGCGCGGACTATGTGCTGCACCAGGGCGCGCTGGCATCCGTGCCGCGCTCGGTGAAGGATCCGCTGACCTCGCACGAGTCCAACATCAACGGGACGCTGAATCTGCTGATCGCTGCGCGCGATGCGAAGGTGCGCCGCATTGTGTATGCAGCGTCGTCTTCGGCGTATGGAGATCAGCCGACCCAGCCTAAGCAGGAAGATATGTCGCCGCGGCCGCTGTCGCCCTACGCGGTGCAGAAGCTGACCTGCGAATACTACATTCAATCGTTCTACCGCGCCTATGGCCTGGAAGGAATCTGCCTGCGCTACTTCAACATTTTTGGCCCGCGCCAGGCGGCGGACTCGCCCTACTCGGGCGTCATCGCGCAGTTCACGTACAAGATGATGGCCGGCGAAACGCCGACGATCTTCGGGGATGGGCTGACCAGCCGCGACTTCAACTACGTGGACAACGCGGTCCATGCCAACCTGCTCGCCTGCCAGGCGCCCAGCGCAGTGGCGACGGGGCGTGTGTTCAACATCGGCACCGGTAAGAGCCACACGCTGAACGAGGTGTATGCCGCGATTGCCGGACAGATCGGCTTCACCGGCAAGCCGATCTATGGTCCGCCACGTGCGGGCGACATCCAGCACTCGCTGGCGGACATTGCTCGCGCGACCGAGGAGCTCGGCTATCAGCCCAAGGTCCACTTCCACGAGGGCCTGCGGAAGACGGTCGAATGGTATCTCGCGGAGCGGGAGAAGATGCCGATCGCCGCGCTCCACGGCTAAGTTCCGAACCGATCTTGCCAGGGCGTTTTGTTCATCTGGGAAACTTGTGCTGGCTTCCGCGGCAGAATGCTGCGAGGAATCTGCGCGAGAAACGTCTAAGATGGACAGAGCCTTATGACGGAGTTCGTAATCAGGTTGGCGGATGAGCGTGGCCGTGTGCAGGAGCAGACGCACGCGGCGGCTACGGCGGAGGAACTGCGTGCGCGGTTCACACAGGCCGGATATCACGTGTTCTCCGTCAAGGCGCGCGGACTGCTGGCGGGGCAGGGGAAATCCAAGAAGGTCAAGCTGGAGACGTTCCTGATCTTCAACCAGCAGTTTCTGACGCTGATTCGCGCGGGTCTGCCGATCCTGAGCTCGATCGAATTGCTGGCGCGGCGGCAGAAGCTACCTCACTTCCGCGCGCAGCTGGAGGACGTCGCGACGCGCGTGAAGAACGGCGAGTCGATCTCGGAATCGTTCGAGGCGCAGGGCGGATTTCCCATCGTGTATACGACGACGCTGCTGGCGGGCGAGCGGTCGGGCAATCTGGAAGAGGTGCTGCAACGCTACCTGGACTTTCAGCGGGTGAGTTTGACGTTCCGCAAGAAACTGACGGCGAGCCTGATTTATCCGTCGGTGCTGGTGGTGATGGTGGTCGGACTGTTTACCTTTCTGATTACATTCGTGGTGCCTCGATTTGCCGAACTCTACGAGCAACTGGGGACGAAGCTGCCGGCGATCACGTCGTTCCTGCTGGCACTGGGCCAGGGCGCGCAAAGCTATGGGCTGTACTTTGTGGCCGCCGTGGCGATTGCGATCTTTCTGCTGATCCGCTGGATGAAGACGGATGCGGGCGCGACGCTGGTGGACAAGGTTCGCATCGGGCTGCCGCTGATTGGCAGCGTGTGGCTGAAGTACCAGGTCGGTCTGTTCGCGCGGACGCTGTCGACGCTGCTGAAGGGCGGTTTGCCTCTGGTTCCGAGCCTGGAGACGGCGGCGAAGTCGATCGACTCGAAGCAGATCAGCAAGGCGGTGTTCACGAGCGTCGAGTCGGTGCGCGAGGGCAAGGGGTTGTCGCTGAGCCTGGAAAAGACGAAGGTGTTTCCGGAACTGGCGGTGGAGATGATCGAGGTGGGCGAGTCGACCGGCGCGCTGCCGCAGATGCTGAACTCGGTGGCGGAGTTCTTCGAAGAGGACGTGCAGACGAACCTGACCGCGGCAATGAGTCTGATCGAGCCGGCGATTTTGATCATTATGGGCGTGGTGGTGGTGACCATCCTGATCGCGCTGTACCTTCCGATCTTCAGCCTGAGCGCTGGTGCGGGCGGCGGCGGCGGGCAGTAGGGAAGAAGGTTGCTGGTTGTTGGTTGATGTGCGTACCCCCTCCCCCTTTATTGTCAAAATCTTCAAATGATGAGACTTAGGTCTGGACCTTTGATATATACCACGCGTAAAATCTTCATTCTAGATCGATTAGAAAATAAAATATCTGGAATGTTGGATTTACGAGTGATTTAGAGCCGGAAAGATGTCCCGAGCAGTTGGCTCGCGACCAGAATCTATTCCTGATTCCTATATTTCTATTATAGCATGCGTCGCAAGTACTGGTTTTCGGCTATCTGGTTGTGATTGAGCATGTTATGGGTTTTTGGGGTGGGTGTGGAAAAGCGGTCGGCTCAGAATGACAGGCTTGAGGGGGACGGCGCAGAATGACGGCTGTGAAGGGGTTGGCACAGCGGGGCTTGGAGAGGAATGGATCTGGATTGGGGGCGTGACCATGGTAAGATGACCATGGTTGAGGTGCGAGATGAAGACGATGGCGGCGGGTAAGTTCAAGGCTCAGTGCTTGGCTCTCCTGGATGAGGTGGAGACGAAGCGGGAGTGTGTGACGGTGACCAAGAATGGCAGGCCGGTAGCGAAGATGGTTCCTCTTGAGTTGGATGAGGACCCATTGAATGCGTTTTTTATCGGTGGGGAGATTGTGGGCGATATCATGTCGCCTACGGTTCCGCTTGAGGACTACGAGGCGCTGAAGTGATCCTTGTCGATACGCACGTCGTGGTCTGGCTGACGATTGAGCCACGCAAGTTGCCGAAAAGCACGGGCAAGTTAGTCGCTGAGGCTCGATCTGGCAATCGCGGAGTTGCGATTGCGGACACTACGCTATGGGAATTGGCGATGCTGACGACCTTGGGGCGAATCAGGCCGGCCATTCCGCTGGGGCAGTATCTGCGCCGGGTTGAGCAGATGTTTGACGTGCTGCCGATCAATGGGGCGATTGCCGAGCGCTCGATGCAGTTCTCGGCTGCCTATCCGAAGGACCCAGCTGACCGGCTAATTGGAGCTACGGCTTCGGTGCATGGCGTCGCTCTGGTGACGCGGGACAAGGCAATTGTGGCGTCCGGTGAAGTGAAATGCATCGGTTAAAGCGGTAACGAGTTGAGTTGAGGGGAGTCTTACAGGTATATGTCGACACCGGTTGCAGTGCCGCTCAGTGTGAGCGAAATGGGGATGAGCGAAGTGGAGCGCGCGCAGGCTTTGGCGCGGCGGTATCACGCGGACTTCGTGGACCTGAAGAACTTCAAGATTTCGCATGAGCTGTTCAAGAGCGTGCCGGTGGACATGATGTTCCGGTACAACTTTGTGCCGCTGGAGCAGCTTGAGGGCAAGCTGGCGATCGCGGTGAGCGACCCGTCGAAGCTGATGGTGCTGGACGAGATCTCCGGGCTGCTGGGGCAGCGGCTGGTGACGCGGGTGGCGACGTTGTCGCAGATTACCGACCTGTTGAAGAAGACGGAGCAGAGCCAGCGGGTGCTGGACGAGGCGAGCGAGGGACTGGCGTTCGATGTTCTGACCGGCGATGAGAACTCCGACGAGAATATTTCAATTGAGCGGCTGACCAGCGAGGACGATATCTCGCCGATTATCCGGCTGGTGGATACGACCATCTTTACCGCGCTGGAGCGGCGGGCTTCGGACATTCATTTAGAGACGTGCGACGACTGCCTGATGGTGAAGTACCGCATCGACGGCGTGCTGCAGCAGGCGATGGCGCCGATTGCGCGGGAACATCACCAGACGATTCTTTCGCGCATCAAGGTGATGAGCGAGCTGGATATCGCCGAGCGCAGAGTTCCGCAGGATGGGCGCTTCCGCGTGCGGTACAAGGGACGGCTGATCGATTTCCGCGTGAGCATTATGCCGACCGTGCATGGCGAGAATGCGGTGTTGCGCGTGCTCGATAAAGAGTCGATGTCGGAAAAATTCAAGAAACTTTCACTCGACGTGGTAGGGTTTGCGGCGCAGGATTTGGAGCGGTTCCGGCGGTATATCAAGGAGCCGTACGGGATGGTGCTGGTGACCGGGCCGACCGGGTCGGGCAAGACGACGACGCTGTATGCGGCGCTGAACGAGATCAAGAGCGAAGAAGACAAGATCATCACGATTGAAGATCCGGTGGAGTACCAGATTCGCGGGATCACGCAGATTCCGGTGAACGAGAAGAAGGGGCTAACGTTTGCGCGCGGGCTGCGGTCGATTCTGCGGCACGATCCGGACAAGATTCTGGTCGGCGAAATCCGCGATGCGGAGACGGCGCAGATTGCGATCAACTCGGCGCTGACGGGGCATTTGGTGTTTACGACTGTCCACGCGAATAATGTGGTCGATGTGCTGGGGCGCTTCCTGAACATGGGCGTGGAGCCGTATAACTTCGTGTCGGCGCTGAACTGCATCCTGGCGCAGCGGCTGGTGCGGACGGTGTGCGAGTTCTGCGTGCGGGATGTGCACTACTCGGACGCGGAACTGGTGGCGAGCGGGCTGGAGCCGGAGGAGTGGCGCGGGTTCAACTTCCGGGAGGGCGTGGGCTGCATGGAGTGCGCGGGGACCGGGTTCCGCGGACGGTCGGCGATCCACGAACTGCTGGAACTGGACGATGAGATTCGCGAGATGCTGCTGGCGAAGAAGCCGGGAAGCGAGATTCGCAAGAAGGCGAAGGAGAAGGGCATGGGTTTCCTGCGGGACTCGGCGATTGAGCGGGTAAGGTTGGGGATTACTACGCTGAAGGAGATTAATAAGGTTACGTTTATTGAGGCGGGAAGGTAGGGTAGGTTCGAGGTACCAGGTTCGAGGTGGGGTGCGCGGTATTCTGAAGCAAGCGGGTTATCGTGATGGCGAACTATACGGCGATCTTCGAGCAGGCGGAGGACGGAACCTGGGGCGGGTATTTTCCCGACCTGGCCGTGATTCTGGTAAATGAAAGCACCCTGGGAGAGGCGAAGAAGAACGCGCGTACTGGCCTCGAGATGTGGATTGAGGATATGAAGGAGCAGGGCATGCCGATTCCTCCGCCGAGCGTCCAAGTGGCAGCGATTGAGGTAGCCGCGTGACACAGTGGGATCGCTGGTCAAAAGGACGCAGCACCGGGATAACAGCAGATTCCCTTCGGGAATGACAAACAAAACCAGCGGCGGAAGTGGAAGGAAATAGGTAGTCTAGGACGGAATGGAAATTTTGCCGAGAACGTTGGGGACGCGGCCACGGTTGGCGTGTGAGGTGCGGGCCGAGGGAGTTGTGGCGGCGCGGGCTGAGGATGCGTCGACGGTGCTGGAAGCGGTGTCGCGGGTGGCGCTGGATGGAGTTGTGTCGCCGCGGCTGAGCAGCGTGGATGCCGGAGGCGCGGCGGTGAGTGCGGCTTCGAGCGGGGTGGGCGCGGGTTCGGCGGGACGCGCGGCGATGGTGGCGGCGGTGCGGAGTGCGCTCGAGGCAGTGAGCCTGAAGACGCGCGAGGTGACGCTGGTGGTTCCGGATGCGGCGGTGCGCGTGCTGCTGCTGGATTTCGATGAACTTCCGGCGAAGGCTGCCGAGGCGCTGCCGGTGGTGCGGTTCCGGCTGAAGAAGCTGCTGCCGTTCGACGCGGATGACGCGGCGGTGAGCTACCAGGTGATGGCGACGGCGAAGGAATCGATCCAGGTAATGGCGGTGGCGATGCCGCATGAAGTGCTGGCGGACTATGAGAGCGTGGTGCGCGAGGCGGGCTTTGAGCCGGGCGCGGTGCTGCCGAGCACGCTGGCGGCGCTGGCCGGTCTGGACGAGGGCGAGATGCCGCGACTGGTAGTGAATGCCGGGCGCGAAGGCGTGACGACGGCGATTGTGAAGGGCGGCATGCTGCTGCTGCATCGGACGGTGGATTTGGGTGGGGATCTGGGCGAGACGCGGACCGCGATTGCGAGTGCGGAGCCGGCGCGGGAGCAGGCCGCGGAGACCAGTATTGCGGCGATTGCGGCGCGCATGGCGGCGGCTGGGACGACTTCGCCGGTGAGCGTACCGGCGGTTACGACGATGAGCCAGAAGGCGCAGGCGAGTGAAGTGGCGCAGGCGGTGAGTGTGGCGGCGGCGTATTTTGAGGACACGCTGGAGACGGCTCCGTCGGTGGTGCTGGCGGCGGGAAGCCTGGGCGCCGAGGCGCTGACAGCGATGCTGGATGAGGCGTATGTTGGGCCGGTAGCGGTGCAGGAGATGGTGGAGCGGCAGGCGCTCGGTGTGGGCGTGACGGCGGCGATTCCGCTGGGCTGGCTGGCGGGCGTGCGGGGGGCTCTGGCGAACTAATGCGGATTTCAATCAATCTCGCGACACACCCGTTTGTCGAACTGCGGCCTTTGCTGGCGCGGCTGCGGATGGGGATGGTGGTGCTGGCGGTGACGGCGGTGGCGCTGGGCGTCGGGCTGCATTATCAGAGTGCGCGGGCGAAGGTGGCCGAGGCGCAGATGAATGATCTGAAGGCGCAGACCACGGCGCTGGAGAACGAGCGCCAGAATAATGTCCGGCGAATGATGGAGCCGCAGAACCACGCGGTGCTGGAGCGGTCGCGGTTCCTGAACGACCTGTTTGCGCAGAAGAGTTTCAGTTGGACGTCAGTGATGATGGACCTGGAGGCGGTGCTGCCGGCGGGCGTGCAGGTGACGGGCATCGATCCGACGGTGACCAAGGAAGGCGACATCAACATGCGGCTGCGGGTGAACGGGCAGCGCGATCCGTCGGTGGACCTGGTGCGCAACCTGGAGCGGAGCAAGCGATTCCTGGCGCCGCATCTGGCCAGCGAAACGGCGCAGACGCAGGAGCCGGGCAAGACGGCGGTGGCCGAGCAGTTGGGGGTTCCGGGTGGCGTGCAGTTCGATATTTTGAGCGGATACATTCCGCTGCCTCCGGCGGCAAAGGGAACGGCGGAGAAGAGTTCGGCGGAAGCGGGTAAGGGCGGCAAGCCCGCGGCCAGGGGAGGCGCCCGATGAGTGCTCTGGCGCTGTTGAAGCCGAAGGCTGCGAATGGGAACGATGCGGGGCCGGCGCGGAACTGGCTGAGTCCGCTGAACCTGCATTGGGCGGGCGTGGGGCTGCTGGTGCTGGTGAATGTGTATCTGCTGGCGCACATGGCCTTCCTGTGGCATGAGTCGGGCCAGTACAACGCGGATGCGATGGCGGCGCAGCGGACGGAGTTGAAGACGGCGGAGATTGCGGCGTTGCCTCTGCGCGGGCTGGATGCGAAGCTGCCGGAGGCGACGGCGGAGGCGGACCGGTTTTCGCGGGAACGGCTTCCGGCGACGGACTCCGATATGCTGCGCGAGCTGGGCGCGCTGACGAAGCAGGCCCGAGTACGGCTGACGCGCGTGCAATATGCGCCGGCGACGGTTCTGGCAGGGACGCCGGGCGAACTCACCGAGGTCCGCATGGACGCGACGCTCACCGGCGACTACAGGCCGCTGATGCTGTTTCTGAACTCGCTGGAGCGGGACAAGATGTTCTTCGTGATTAACCGCGTTACGCTGACCGGGCAGCAGACGGGCACGGTGAGCCTGCGGATGGGCCTGACGACGTATCTGCGGAATGCGGGGACGCAGGACCTAGTGTCGGACCAGACTGTGGGCGCTGAGTCTGGAGGGACGGCGCGATGAAGATTGCGGGGAACAAAGCGTCGGAAGACCGGCTGAAGCTGATCGCGGTGGCTGGGTTCGTGGTGGTGGCGGCAGCGCTCTTTTATTACGAATACTTCTACACGCCAACGCCGGCGACTCCCGTAGCGGCGACCGCGCCCGTGGCCTCGTCGAGTGGTCCGGCGGTCGCTCCGGCGGCGGCGAACCGCGGGCCGGCGGCGAAGGCGGTAGGGACGACCTCTGCGGCGCTGGACCCGACGCTGCACATGGATGCGATGCTGGTGAGCGAGTCGGTCGAATATTCGGGCAGCGGGCGGAACATTTTCTCGGCGAACTCGGCGCCGCCGGTGGTGATTCCGAAGCCGATCGCGGCGGCGCGGCCGGTGGCTGCGGTGGTTGTGCCCTGTCCGCCGAATTGCCCGCTACCGCCAGGCCCCCCACCGCCGCCTCCGATCGACCTGAAGTTCTTTGGCACTATCGAAACCACGGGCGGCGGGGCGAGGCAGGCGTTTCTGCTGCATGGCGACACGGTGTATACGGCTGCGGCCGGGGATGTGGTCCTGCGGCGGTATCGCGTGATATCGATTGAGGCGAAGTCGATCCAGGTGGAAGATATGCAGAATAACAACAAGCAGACGCTTCCCCTGCTGGTGAATTAGTGGCCAGGTTCGAGGTTCAAGGATCGAGGTTCGAGGCGAAGCCGATTGCCGGCGGGCTCAGCATGGAGACGCAGGGACAAGAAGCGAGGGACGGAGCGGCATCGCAGGATGGCGAGCAGGGGTACATGCTGCTGGGCCTGATCGTGGTGATTGCGATCATCCTGATTGGGCTGGGCGTAGCTGCGTCGGAGGTGGCGTTCAGTCTGCGGCGCGAGCGCGAGGTGGAGTCGGCGCGCCGGGCCGACCAGTATGTGCGCGCGATCCGGCGCTTTTACATCAAGAACCAGCATTACCCGGGGTCGATCGAGCAGTTGGAGAATACGAATAATGTGCGCTATCTGCGGCAGAAGTATGTGGACCCGCTGACCGGCAACGCGGATTACCGGCTGATTCCGGTGGGGCAGAACAAGACGACGGTGAAGGGATTCTTCGGACAGCCGCTGGCAGGGCTGGCGACGACTGGACTGGGATCGGTGGCGGGGATGCAGTCGCCGGGGATTCCCGGGCCTGGGACTGCTGGGCCGGGTGGAACTCCTGGCGCGGCCGATGCGTCCGGCAATACGAGCGCAACGGCGGTCGGCGCGAACGGGACGACGGCGACGAGTGGGACTGCCGGGCAGGCGGGCACTTCGTCCACGGCCGGGCCGTTCGGGGCCGGGTCGGGCCTTCCGGGCGGCGCGATGGGGCCGTTTATGGGCGTGGGCAGCAACGCGACTGGCAACTCGATTCTGGTGGTGAACGAGCAGACGACCTACCAGACGTGGGAATTCCTCTACGATCCGCGGATCGAGAAGCTGAAACAGGCGGCGGCTCTGAATGCGGGCGCGAGTTCCGTGGGTGCGGGCGCGATCGGGGGAGGCGCGACTCTCGGTGGCACAAACCCGATCGGTGGCACAAGCCCGACCGGTGGCACAAACCCGACTGGCAGTGCGAGCCCGACTGGCGGCACGAACCCGACTCAGCCGTAAGAGGGTGATGAGAAAGTCAGTACGCTGCAAGAAAACGTACTCCGGCGGCTAAAGAGGGTGATTAGAAAGTCATTTCAGGCCGTAAATAGTGACCTCAGAGGCTAAAGCCCCGCTGATTATGCGACGTTTACGGCACGGATAAATCCGTGCCCTTAAGCAAAACAGGATTTTTCAGCAGCCACTAAAGTCCGACGATTAAAGTGGCACTTACCGCGGTCTGAAGCCGGCTGCTACTCCGAAAAGCCATGATCTCGCGACTGCTTATATGTAACCTTTTCCGACGCACCAACTAGCTGTGGCCGCGCTCCTGCAGCCACTTTCGGATCGTGCTTGCCTCTTTGGGCGCGAGGGCTGGGGCGCCTCGTTGGAGCATCGTCATGTACCAGTCAATTTCCTCCGGCAGGGCGGGGTATCCGATGTTGTCGCCGATGGCTTTGCCCTTGACCGGCCGGAACGAGTTGACGATGGGTTTGCCCGTGGGGTCGAGGAAGACGATAAAGGGATAGCCGGCCGTTGCTCCGCCGAGCGACGATTCCAGTTTGTCGGCTCCGGGGCTGTTTGCGTGGCGCTTGTCGCTCGGCTTCTCTCCTACATCGAGATTGGCGATGACGAAGTAGCGGTCGATGATGGGGCCGGTCTTCGGATCTTTCAATAGGGCTTCGTACATGCGACAGGGGCCGCACCAGGACGCGCTGAAGACCAGCATGATGTTCTTGTGGCCGGCTGCGGCGCTGGCTTCGGCCTGCGCCATCACGTCATCGGCGCTGGGGAGGGCAGGAACCGGAGCCGCGTCAACGGCAGCCAAGAGATGCACGGCGGTCCGCGGGACCACCGGCGCCGCGGCCAGGAGACTTGCGGCGAGAAGTAGCGAAACAGTGTTCATAGGTTCGCAATTGTAGCGCATCGGCAAGCGGCCCCACGAAGACCGCAACGGATGGCGGTGATCGTGGGGAGCATGGGACGAACCGTGCAGACACTACATGGGCTGCTTCGGTTGGAAGAGGGCGATGGTGGCGCCGGTGGGGTCGGCGAGGATGGTGAACCAGC
>OBLU010000446.1_pt1 | contig 38968 bp, 29 predicted proteins | sample 1518681 | NCBI WGS metagenome assembly OBLU01 (sample SAMEA3539304, study PRJEB22396) | soil metagenome | biome: tundra; feature: field; material: soil | place: USA | collected 2010-05 | depth 0.15 m
TTGTGTGGTGCGTCGCGTCCTTGCGGTTTTTTGCTTGCTGGTCCTCTCTTCGTCCGCGCCTTTGATGGCTGCCGACAACATTCATCTCTCCGTTGACGCGTCGAAGCCTGGACCGAAAATCGACCGAAACATTTTCGGCCAGTTTGCCGAGAATCTCGGCCATGGCCTCTACGAGGGCATCTGGGTCGGTCCCGATTCCTCCATCCCTAATACACGCGGAATCCGCAACGACGTAGTGGCCGCACTCAAGGAACTCAAGGTGCCCAACGTCCGTTGGCCGGGCGGCTGTTTTGCCGACCAGTACCACTGGCGCAAGGGAGTCGGTCCGCGCGACAGGCGACCTGCCACCGTTAACTCAGCCTGGGGCGATGTGATCGATACGAACGCCTTCGGTACCGACGAGTTCATGGACTTCATCGATCAGATTGGCAGCACACCCTACGTGTCCATCAATGTCGGCTCAGGAACGCCCGAGGAGGCCGCCGAGTGGCTGGAGTACATGACCGCCGCGGTGCCCACAGCTCTCGCCAAAGAGCGTGCCGCCAATGGCCATCCCGAGCCTTATAAGGTCGGCTTTCTCGGCATCGGCAATGAGAGCTGGGATTGTGGCGGCGCGATGACGCCCGACTATTACGTGAGCTTAATGAAGGTGTACAGCCGCTTCGTGCTCAACATGAATCCCGCGCAACGCAGCAAGGACCAGATGCTCAAGATCGCCGTCGGTCCTGGCACGCCGGATACCGCGTGGACTGAAGCCGTGATGCAAGCGTGGAAGAAGCACACGTGGGCCTGGGACATCAACGGCGTCTCGCTCCACTGGTACACGGTCCCTAATGGCTGGCCACCCTCGACCGCCTCGGAGAAGTTCGGGCCGGACGACTACGTCAAAGCACTTAAATCCACGCTCTTCATGGATGAGTTCCTGCGAAAGCAGGAAGCCGTCATGGATAAGTACGACCCGGAGAAGGAGGTTACGTTGAGCGTGGACGAATGGGGCGCGTGGCACGCGCCACTGCAGGGATCGAATCCAGCATTCCTCGTCCAACAGAACAGCGTTCGCGACGCGATCCTGGCCGCGCTCAACTTGAACATCTTCGCCCGTCACGCCGATCGCGTGCGCATGGCTAACATTGCGCAGATGATCAACGTGCTGCAGGCGATGATCCTCACCGACAAAGAGAAGCTAGTCTTGACACCTACCTATTACGTTTTCAAGATGTACGTTCCGTTTCAGGACGCGACGTTCATGCCGGTGGTCTTCGACGCGGGCACCTACACGCACGGCGGCGTGTCCCTGCCGCGCGTTGACGCCATTGCCGCAAAAGGCGCGGATGGACAGCTGTTGCTTGAGATCACCAACCTCGACGCGGAAGACCCCGCCACCATCAATGCTGACCTCGCAGGAATAACGGCAAAGTCGGCCAAGGCGGAGACGTTGACGGGAGCCGCAGTGGACAGTATCAACACCTTCGAATCGCCGAATGCAATTGTTCCGAAGCCGACTGCAGTGAAACTTCAGAACGGCAAGCTCTCACTCACCGTAGCGCCCCGATCCGTGACTGTCATCTCGATTGAGCCATACTAACGCGCCGCCTGAAGGCATCGGCATTTCGCTCCATCCAAATATGAGGAGAAAACGAACCATGCACCAATTCCAAAAGCTCGCGAAAACGCTTTCTCTGCGCGCGGCATTGTGTCTCCTGGTTCTGTCGACGCTGCCCTGTACTTCTTCGTCTCAGGCTCGCATTGTGAACGCAACGATCGATACTTCGAAGACAGGCGCTCCCATTTCGAAGAACATCTATGGTCAGTTCCTGGAGCACGGCGGAGACATCGTCAACACCGGCGTCTGGTCTGAGATGCTTGTCGATCGCAAGTTCTTCTACCCCGTCGCAGTCAGCGCTCCTACACCTCCTCCCGTGATTGGAAATGCAGGAGGCAATCCCCGGTTCAATCGCGTGCCCACTCGCTGGTGGGCACCCATCGGTGAGAGCGTGGTCACGATGGACACCAAATCGTCCTACACCGGAGTTCAGTCGCCGGTTGTCAAACTCGACGGGAAAGTGCCGCGCGGCTTGGCCCAGTCCGGAATCGCCGTTCGAAAAGGCAAGGCCTACACTGGACGTATCGTACTTACTAGCTCTCCGGGCGCAATGGTCAAGGTCTCACTTATCTGGGGCAAGGAATCCACTGATCGTCAGACGATCAATCTCCGGACGACCGGCACGGGATATCGCAAATTCCCATTGCGCTATACGGCCGCAACGGACAGTGACAACGCAACACTTGAGATCACCGGCACAGGTACAGGGTCCTTCCACGTCGGTGCGGTCTCGCTCATGCCCGCGGACAACATCGAAGGCTTCCGGCCGGAAGTGATCGCCGCGCTCAAGCAGTTGAGCTTTGGCGTTCTGCGATTCCCTGGCGGCAACTTCGTCTCCGCCTACGAGTGGCGCTACGGCGTCGGTGACATCGACAAGCGTCCGCCGATCTTTGATCCCGTATGGCACGCTGTGCAGCCTAACGATGTAGGCACCGATGAATTCCTCACGCTCTGCCGTCTCCTCGGCGTCGACCCCTATATCACCGTCAATGCCGGCTTCGGCGACGCATGGTCGGCACGCGAACTGGTCGAATACACCAACGGTGCCGCTACTACGCCCATGGGGAAATGGCGTGCCCAGAATGGCCACCCTGAGCCATACCACGTGAAGTTCTGGGGCGTCGGAAATGAACCCTGGGGCGACTACCAGATGGGCGCCATGTCGCTTCCGCAATTCGAGTTGAAGCACAACTTATTCGCGAAGGAGATGAAAGCGGTTGACCCATCCATCAAGTTGATCGCCGGCGGCGCCATGCCCGATGTGATGGAAGGCGCCGATCAGTCCCGCCGCATCAACGGCCAGTATGTTCCTGACTACCTTTCCCCAGCAGACTGGACCGGCCAAATGCTCCTTAATTGCCTCGACAACATCGACATGGTCAGTGAGCACTACTACGCATCCGGCACACAGCACACCGACATGAAGCTACAGAAGAAGGTTCCTATTGATCCTCCTTTGTCGCTCATCGAGTGGGAACGCGCGCCGGCAGTCCAGGTCCGCGCGAAATATGAGCACTATCAGGAATATCTGAAGCGCATTCCGGCTCTTCGCGCCAAGCCCGTACCGATTGCAATCGATGAGTGGGCTTACTTCGGGGGCAACCGTGACGGCTACAAGGTGGTTCCGGCGTATGCATGGGCCTTTCACGAGATGTTCCGCCACTCCGATATCTTTCAGATGGGTGCACTTACCTTTGCGACTGCGACGATGAGCGAGAACCGCACCGAAGCTGTACTCAACCCCACCGGAATGCTCTTCAAGATGTACCGCGATCACTTCGGCACCATTCCTGTCGAGGTAACTGGCGACTCACCGCAGCCCAAGCCAACCTTTCCGGTCGGCGGCGATCAACCCGCGATCAATCCAGGCAGCGACACCTACCCGCTCGATGTAAGTGCCGCACTGAGCGAAGATCGCAAAACCCTCGCCATTGCCGTGCTCAATCCATCCGACTCCGAACAGAACATCAAGATCTCGATCAACGGAGCAAAGCTCGTGAGTGCCGGGAAATTGTGGCGCATGGCTCCCGACTCCATCGACGCAGGCGTGCAGGTCGACAAAAAGCCCGAAGTCCAGGTCGAAGAACAGACGCTCGGTGCTCTACCCGTCACCATTACTGTGCGCCCTTTCAGCGTGAACATCTATTCCTACCCGGTGCAGTAGCCCAATCCTTTCGAAGGAAGGTCCAGATGAAGATGATGAAACGACTCCTTGCATGTGCAATTGCATTGGCAGTGATTGCGCCGGGCTCATGGCTCGCGGCCCAGGTGCAGACGAACCTGCCCGACGCCGTCCGCGGAGCAAAGCCCGTCAGGGTGGAGCACATCAAGGTCCACGGCACAGCTCTTGAAGGCAATCTTGAAGGCGATACTGTCGATCGTGACGTCATCGTCTTCCTGCCGCCCAGCTACGAGAAAAACAAGAAGCGGCGCTATCCCGTGGTCTACGCGTTACACGGCTACTCCATCGGCGCCGAGCAGTGGACGCATGAGATCCACGTACCTCAGACCATCGAAGGTGCGTTCGAGTTGGGATCGCAGGAGATGATCGTTGTCCTGCCCGATTCCAAAACCATCTACAACGGCTCGATGTACTCCAGTTCGGTCACTACCGGCGACTTCGAGAAGTTCATATGGCACGACGTTGTCGCTTATGTCGACGCACATTACCGCACGATTGCTGATCGGCAGAGCCGTGGACTGGTCGGCCATTCCATGGGTGGCTACGGTGCATCGCGCATTGGCATGAAGCACCCTGACGTCTTCGGCGCTCTCTACATCATGAGCCCGTGCTGTATGTCTTCGATGGTCGGGGGTGGCCCAGGCTCCGCCGATCAGATCAAGGAGCGGGCGATCGCCAGCGAGAAGAAGGTTGCCGCGGCAAAGTCTCCAGCGGACCTGGCGGCACAGTCGCCCGGTTTCGCCTCCGCCCAATATGCAACGGCAGCGGCGTGGGCGCCCAATCCAAAGAACCCTCCGCTCTACTTCGATCTGCCAACCAAGGACGGCATTCCGCAGCCCGAGATCGTGGCGAAATACACGGCAAATTCACCGCTGGCATTCGTCGATCAGTACATCGGCAATCTGAAGCAGTACCGCGCCATCTCTATGGACGTCGGCGATCAGGACGGTCTTCGCTTCGATGCAACCAAGCTGCACGAAATTCTCAATAACTACGGAGTCGCAAACCGCTTTGAGATTTACTCCGGCACACATGTCAGCGCAGTTGCCGATCGATTCCAGAACCACGTGTTGCCATTCTTCAGCAAGAATCTGTGCTTCACGGCAGAGTGCCGTTAGCACGCATTCCGATCAGAACACAGCCCTATCCGAGATTTGAGACTGGAAAACAGAAAGTCGAGATTCAATATGCTCCGCAATGCGGGAATCTTCCGTTCGGGTCGCAGTGCTATCCCCATCCTGTTTCTCTTTGTCGCCGCGGTGCCAATGCTCATTGCACAAATGCCCGGACAGAATGCACCTGGCCCTCCGCCCGCGCAGGTCGAGAAGACGAGCAACGGTATCCGCGCCACTGTCGGCAGTGAAGTTCTCGAAGTCACCGTGTGTTCTGACTCGGTGATTCACGTCGTTGCCACGCCCGAACCTTCCGCACCGGTCTAGCCGCGTCCGTGGATGCTCGATGAGAAGCAATCCTGCCCCGGAGCGCCGTTCACCTTTGCGCAGGACGCGAAAGCGACCAGCCTGAAGAATGCTCAGCTTGAGGTCGTCGTCAACATCGAGCGCGGGAATCTCACGTTCAGGACAGCCGGGGGAGAATCGTTGCTGAACGAAGGCAACAGCATTCCGCGCACCTACGAGCCGGTCGAACTTAATGGCGATCACACTTACCGTGTCACGGACCGTTTTTCACCTTCGATCAGCGAAGCACTCTATGGGCTGGGACAGCACCAGAGCGGCATGTATAACTATCGCGGCGCCACGGTGGAGCTGGGTCAGAACAACACCGATGTTGCGATCCCATTGCTGATTTCAAGCAAGGGCTACGGGCTGATGTGGAATACCGCGGCGCTCACCTGGTTCGACAATCGTTTTCCGCTTGATATGAAGTTGACTTCCGTCGCGGGCAAGTCGATTGATTACTACTTTCTCTATGGCCCGGAGATTGACGGCATTCTCCACGCGTACCGCACCATGACGGGCCACGCGCCTTTGCTGCCGAAGTGGGCGTATGGTTTCTTTCAATCGAAGGACCGTTATGTGTCACTCGACGAGATCCGCGAGATCGCGCAACGCTATCGCCGCGAGCATATCCCTTTGGATGCAATGGTGCAGGATTGGTTCTGGTGGAAGACCGAGGGCGACCCGATCTTCAATGCCAACTATCACGACGTAGCGAGCGACCTCGAGGCTCTGCACAATGAAAACGTGCATGCCATGATCTCGGTCTGGGGCCTGCTCGATCCCGAATCGGAAACATATAAGCTTCTCGATCAAAAGCACGAGCTTGTGTCTGATGCTCACGTCTACGATGCCACTAACCCTGAGGCGCGCAACCTATACTGGCAGCATCTTCCCGGCAAATTGCTGGCGCAGGGCTGGGACGCATTCTGGCTGGATAGCGCCGAGCCTGAAGAATACTGGCCGCATATGGGCGATGCCATCCTCAGCAGCCGGCAGATCACCATCGGGAATGGCGCCGAATACACCAACGTCTTTCCACTTGCGCACACCCTCGGCGTGCAGGATAACTGGAAGGCGCAGAACCCGAGCAAGCGCGTCTTTCTGCTTACGCGTTCGGCATTCCTCGGCCAACAGCGCGTGGGCGCCACTGTCTGGTCAGGAGACGTCTACGGCACCTACTGGGGCCTGAGCCACCAGGTTCCTGCTGGTCTCAATTTCGCGCTCTCCGGGCTTCCATATTGGACCACGGACATTGGCGGATACTGGCCACCCCACGAGGACCCTCTCGCCGATCCTGCCTTTCAGGAACTCTACGCGCGCTGGTTCGAGTACGGCACGTTTTGTCCAATCTTCCGTACGCACGGCCACCGGCCGCATAACGAGTTGTGGAGCTTCGACAAGGTTGAGCAGATCTTGGTCAGCTACGACAAGCTTCGCTACCGCCTCATGCCGTATATCTATTCGTTGGCCTGGAAGGTAACAAGCGAGGACTACACGATCCAACGCCCGCTCGTCATGGACTGGCGTACGGATCCGAAGGCCTGGAACCTCGGCGATCAATTCATGTTCGGCCCGGCTCTTCTCGTCAGTCCTGTTCTCAAAGCCGACGCTACCCGGCGCAATGTCTACTTGCCGGCAGCCGCGTCCTGGTACAACTTCTGGACTGGTGAATCGCTCACGGGCGGCCAGGAGATCGAAGCGGATGCGCCTCTCGATCGTATGCCGTTGTTCGTGCGCGCCGGCTCCATTCTTCCCCTGGGTCCGCAGATCGAGTACGCCACGCAGGATCCTTCGGGGCCCATCGAGCTTCGGATTTATCGCGGAGCGGATGCCAAATTTGACCTTTACGAAGACGCCGGCGACGGCTACGAGTACGAGAAGGGTCAGCATTCGGTCATCCCTATCCGCTGGGATGATCGAAGCTCGGTTCTCACGATCGGCTCGCTACAAGGCTCATTTCCCGGAATGATCGAACACCGTGAATTCCGCGTCGTCCTGGTTTCAAGCGGACATGGGATCGGCTCGGATGTGACCAGCGCAGTCAACGCGGAAATCAGTTACAAAGGCGAGGCAGTTGAGACAACGATCAGATGAGTCATCGCTGTGCCGTGGCTGCCGTGCACACTGGTCCGCGCAACTTCAATTGTTTAGGGCAAAGAAGGTTGGATATGACGAATTCGAAACTCCTGCTTCTTTTCGCAGCCGTTCTGGACGGCTCGTTGGCTGCCCACGCACAAAAAGCAGATCCTTGCGCCGATCTCGCAACTCTTAAAATCGACGGCACCGAAATCACCAAGGCCGCGCTCGTTCCCGACGGAACTACCGTCCCGCCGCCATATCCCGGCGCTCAGGGGATCGGCCCGTTGCCCGCGCACTGCCGAGTCGATGGTGTCATCAACCGCCGCAAAGGCGTAGACGGCCAGGAATTCGGCATCGGTTTTGCTCTTGCTCTGCCCGAAACCGTTGCCTGGAACGGTGACTTCATGATGCAGGGCGGCGGAGGCGGTAATGGGATCGTTGCCTATCCGGCCGGAGCGAACTACGCAGGCGACAAGCCGGCGCTCTCCCGCGGGTTCGCCGTGGCCAGCACCGATACAGGACACAAGGCCAAGACCGGCGCGTTCGACTTTTCGTTCATGCGCGACCAGCAGGCCTATCTCGATTTCGCTTTTCTCGCTAATGCTGAAGTCGCCGGAATCGCCAAGCAGATCATCGCGCATTACTACGCAAAACCCGCGATCTACTCCTACTTCGTTGGCTGTTCCACCGGCGGGCGGGAAGGCATGATCCTCTCGCAGCGCTATCCCACCGTGTTCAACGGAATCGTCTCCGGCGATCCGGCCATGCGCACTGGAATGTCTAACCTTGCCATCGCGCAATGGATTCCGGTGTCGTACAACCAGGCTGCCCCCAAAGACGCATCCGGCAAGCCTCAGATCGATGAATTCCTCACTGACAGCGATCGCAAGCTATTCATGGATGCCCTCATGAAGCAGTGTGACGCAAAAGATGGCGTGGCCGACGGCATGATCTCCGATCCTCTCGGCTGCGACTTCAATCCCGTAGTTCTCGCCTGCAAACCCGGCCAGTCCGACGCATGCATCTCCCCTGAAAAAATCGCTGCAATCAAAAAAGCTTTCGCTGGCCCAAAGAACGCGTACGGCACCCAGGTCTATCCCGGCTTCCTCTATGACGTCGGCATTGTGAGTAAGGGATTCGCTCCAGGACTGCTGGCGCTCGGACCCAACGGCCTTTTCGGCCCCTACACCACCGCCACTGAACTCGACGTAGACAGGGCAGCGCTCCACGCCTCCGATCCGCTCATCGAGCCCGCGTCCACCAATCTCTCCACGTTCTCGCTCAGCGGCGGCAAGCTCATCTTCTTTCACGGCGACAGCGATCCGTGGTTCTCGCCGCTCGACACCCTCGGGTATTACCAATCACTGGCCGCAACCAACGGCGGTGCCGAGAAGGTCTCCGAATGGAGCCGCATGTTCCTCGTGCCCGGCATGGCCCACCGCGGTAGCGGGCCCTCGCTCGATCACTTCGACATGCTTACCGCTGTTGTCAACTGGGTCGAAAAAGGCACGCCGCCTGGTTCCGTGATTGCCACCGGCACAGCGTTCCCAGGCCGCAGCCGTCCGCTCTGCGCTTATCCAAAACACGCGCAGTACACAGGAATCGGTGACAGCCAGGACGCCCGCAGTTTCCAATGCCAAAGCTCCGCACATGAATAGCTTTCGACCGCGGCAGCGTTTGCTCGCGAAGATCCAATCGTCAGGCTTGGGCGCAGGCTCTGGCCGCGGACGCGCCGATCAGCCTACCCGGGCCGCTACGGTCTCGAGCCATTCTCTCGCTTCGTCCAGCCTCTCGAAGGACCGGCATTCGATGTCGGCCGGCGCCGCCGACTGGATTTGGCCGACGGAGAGCTTGCCAAAGTAGGTGTCTGGTTTCTTGCTGGCAGCGAAGCGCAGGCCGCATTCCACGGCCCGAGGAAACCATTTGTCAATAATCCAGGCTCGGTCCTCTGAAGGGATGGTAGGCAGAGCGGTGTCGTCACCGAGAATCTTACAAACGCGGTGCGTGCAGATGAGCATAAGCAGGTTCTCATGGATATAGCGGAATTGGGTGTTGGTCGCATACTGCTTCCAAACCACGGTAATACAGCGACTGGCTTCATCCAGGATGATCGAACAGATCGGATTGTCCTTAAGATTCTTCAGCAACTGCAAGCTGTCGCGAGAATCCTGGCGCAACTTTTCGCGCAGCTCACGCAGATGGTCACCGTTCTCGGGCGAAAGACTGAACACACTCCCTCCTGGCCATCGTGAGAGATTCGGGAAGGCAGGAATAAACAGAATCGATTAACTGCCCACCAAAGAATAGATGATATGAATTTCCAGTGACAACCCCGAGCAAGCCGCGTTGCGAGTCTAGACCCGGGCTAGGCACCCCTAGCATTACGGCGTTGGAATAGCGGCCAATTGGGGAACGGGGCCGCATTTCAGAGGCGAAGGATGTTGACTAGGGCCGAGAAAGCAGCGGTTTGCTGCCTCCGGCTCGGGTAGTAGATGAAGAAGCCTGGGTACGGTTGACACCAATCCTGGAGTACTCGGATGAGACGTCCGTCTGCAAGTTCTGTGGCGATCTCCTGTTCGGCTACGAAAGCCAGACCGACACCCTCGATCGCTCCACGAATGACGAGTTCCAGATCATCGACGATGAGTGACCCGCTTACAGCAACCGAAAGGGACGTTTTCCCCTTCTCGAACTCCCATCGGTATAAACCAGCCGAGCCGTGACGGAAATTGATGCAGCGGTGTTGCAGCAGATCGCGCGGTACCTTCGGCCGAGGGCGCGCGTCGAAGTACGCGGGGGAACCGACAATTGCTGGCCGGTGATCCGGGGATACGCGTACCGCGATCATGTCTTTCTGAATGTATTCGCCGAAGTGAATGCCTGCGTCGAAACCCTCCGCGACTATGTCCCGGCGGCTGTCATCCGTGGTGACATTAAGAATGATATCGGGGTACTCGCGGCTCAACTTGCCAAGCTTTGGGGCGAGCACCGAGCGGATGGCAAGGCGTGGCAGCAGCAGTCGCACACGCCCAGTAGCTTTGTCCCGTCGCCCGGATATCTCTTCCAATGTCTCGCCAACTTCCGTGAGGGCGGGTCTCAATCGACTGAGAAGTTGTTCTCCCGCCTCGGTCAGCGACACACTCCGCGTGGTTCGCGCCAGCAGCCTGACACCAACTTCTTCTTCGAGGGTGCGCATACTGTGGCTCACTGCGGAAGGCGAGACACCCTGACGCTTTGCCGCTCGTGTGAAACTGCGTTCTTCGGCAACAACCAGGAATGTGGCGAGTGCACTGAGGTCATTGGGCAGCATTTGTGAATTGTACTCACAAGCGCATGCACATTAAACGGGATTCTCAAAGCGCCCAAACAGGTCCACGATGGGTGTGTTGAGGTCGGCAGTCGGGCTGAAGCCCAAGATAACGCCGAGTAGAGGGATTTTTGCCCCATGTCATCGTCAAATTGTGGCCCGGAAAGTCGGAGCGACAAAAAACACTACTCGCGGAGAGAATTACGCAGAGCGTGATGGAGATGCTGCATTACGGCTCGGAATCCGTGTCCGTGGCTTTCGAAGAGATCGCAGCAAAGGATTGGGCTTCGAAGGTCTATCACACCGAAATCGTCGGTAACGAAGACAAGCTTTATAAGAAGCCCGGCTACACCATGTGAACGCCTGGCGCTTTGAGAAACAAAGGAGACACTCGAGCCATGAAAAACCCACTCGATTTCACTGGCAAGGTTGCGCTCGTCACAGGCGCTGCTTCGGGCATGGGCCTCGCTGCTGCTCAGGCATTTGCCGAGGCCGGCGCGGCGGTCGTGATGGCCGATTTTCGCGAGGACGTCGTTAAGAGCGAAGCTCAAAGGCTGGAAACTGCCGGCTACAAGGCGATTGGTATTCGCTGCGATGTCAGTGACGACAGCCAGGTTGAACAGATGGTTGCCCGCACTGTGTCCGAGTTCGGACGACTGGATGCGGCATTCAACAATGCAGGTGTAATGGCCCGCATCGCTCCAACTGCGGAGAGTACCCGCGAAGAGTGGGATCGCGTCATCGGCATCAATCTACGGGGCGTGTGGAGTTCGATGAAGTATGAGCTACGCCAGATGGAACGACAGGGCAGCGGAGCAATCGTCAACAATGCCTCTGTCGGTGCATTGACGGGGAATCCTGGTATCGGCTCCTACATTGCCTCCAAACACGGCGTGGTCGGCCTCACCCGAACCGCTGCTCTTGAGTACATCAAGAAGGGCATCTACGTGAACGCCGTCAATCCTGGACTGATCGATACCCAGACTGCTCGCGATGTTGTCAGCGGCGATGAGAGCGCATACGCCGAAATCGCAAAGCATGTGCCTATCCAACGTGCCGGCAGGCCCGAGGAAATCGCTGCAGCCGTGCTATGGCTTTGCAGTCCCGCGGCAAGTTATGTGGTAGGTCAAGCATTGACGGTGGACGGTCGGATGACGGTCGTCTGATCACCCGTCACGATCTTTGGAGACCAAGCGTTCGATTCGCGCGCCACCTGGGTGATTCGGAGAGTTATGCGGAGAGAATTCACTAAAACACGCCTTAGCGAGGAACGATTGGGTGCATTGCCCGTGGGCAAAGGGGTGACGGATCATCTCGCATACTACGGGCGAAGAGCCATCTTTTCCGCCGCGCTCCTTTCCGTGTGTCTGACATCCGGCGCCCAGCAGCACGAAGCGGCAAGTGCGTTGCAATACGATGCACAGACACGTGGGCCTGTCCCGATACCCCCTTCTGAGCGCAATCTGCAGACAGTCGTTGCACAGCCATGGTTCAAGGTATCCGATACACCGATGGTGCTCGAAGGAGCTTGCTTTGATCGCAATGGCAATCTTCTGTTTACTGACGTTTACGGGGGGCGCATATTTCGCCTGGCCTCGGAGAAGAAACTTTCAGTTGTTTTCACAGGGGACAAACTTGGGCCGGGCGGACTGGCAATCCACAAGGATGGGCGCATCTTCATTACCGGCGTCGGTGATCTGCGTGGTTCGGGGTCCATCGTTGCCATTGCCCCTGACGGCTCGACAATGGAAACAATCGTACCCGTGAGCGCAGGCTACCTCCCGAATGACCTCGTGTTCGACAGAAACGGAGGGTTCTATTTCAGCGATTTCCGTGGTACCTCCACCGACCCGAGAGGAGGAGTCTATTACGTCTCGCCTGACCTCAAAACGATCACCCCTGTCTTGCCCCATATCTCCGAGGCGAATGGCATCGCACTCAGTCCTGATGGCAATCGGCTATGGACAACCGAGTTTGGCAGCAACCGTCTGCTTCGCACCGATCTTGAATCTCCGACGCAAATTGCGACCATCGGGACGGCGGTTCCTTACTACTTCACAGGCGCGGCTCCAGACTCCACGCGCGCAGACAGTGACGGGAATGTCTATGTGGCGATGTACAGCCAGGGGCGGGTACTGGTGTTCAATCACAACGGCATACCGATCGGTCAGGTGCTCCTGCCAGGGCGCGATGAGGGTCACAATCTCCAATCCACAAGCATGGCCATCAAGCCCGGGACGAATGATATCTATATCGTGACGAACGATGGTAGCGGTGGGCAGGGCGCGACGATTTTTCATGCCAGGGTGTTTGCAAAGGCCTTGCTCCTCTACTCGCAAGAGTGACATGACCATCTCTCATGCTTATTCCACTTGGATTAAACCTAAGGGTAGGAGGCAAAATGATCGAGGATTTCCAGCATGGAGTATAACCTGCCGCGATCTTGAACAGAGTATTGATTTCTACGAGCGGCTTGGCTTGAAGGTTGTCAAACGCATTCCTGACGTGAGAGAAGACGGCATTGCGAGGGCGTTCAAACAAACACAAGCTAACCTGACCGTCGCGTATCTGGCACCGCCTCATCCTGCCAGCAAGTTGTTCATCGACCTGGTGCAATGGTTGGAACCCTCGGCCATAGGGCAGGCGTATCCTGCCTTGAATCATGTAGGTCTCAATCGCCTGGCATTTCGCGTACGGGATATCGATGCCACCGTATCCGCTCTGCGCGAGCAGGCCATTTCGTTCCTGAGTCAGGAATCGCAAGTGTTCGGGCCAGGCATCCGCAGCATCGTTACGAACGATCCGGATGGAGTATTCATTCAACTCATCGAGGGTCTATAGACCTCTCATAGGTAGGGCACACACACCTGACGGAGATGTTCTGCGAGGAGCTTAACTTAATCAATTCGAGGGATTTCATCATGCGAGGAACGGTTCTATACGGACCACGGATGTGCGCTTTGAAGATCGGGAAGATCCCCGGATCGAGAAGCCGACAGACGCCATCATTCGAATTTCGGCAACTTGCGTATGCGGTTCTGATCTGTGGCCATACCGGGGCATTCAGAAAGTGACGGAGCCCACGCCAATGGGGCATGAGTACTGCGGGGTTGTCGAGGAAGTCGGGAGTGCGGTGAAAGCCGTAAAGCCCGGCCAGTTCGTGATCGGCTCGTTCTGCATCTCTGACAATACCTGTCCGAATTGCGAGGCCGGCTACCAGTCCGGGTGCCAAAACCTCGAATTTATGAGTCGAGCGCAGGCGCCTGTGCTTCGTGTCCCATTTGCTGATGGAACTCTCGTGGCCACACCGGAACTGCCTTCGGATGACATCATTCCAAGTCTTCTGACGATCTCCGATGTTCTTGGAACCGGTTGGTTCGCAGCCGACGCGGCCAATGTAAAGCCCGGATCAACTGTTGTCGTCGTGGGCGACGGTGCGGTCGGCTTACTCGGGGTCCTGTCAGAAAAGCTCATGGGAGCGGAGCGGATCATCGCCATGAGCCGAAATGAGAAGCGCCAGCATCTCGCGAAGGAATTCGGTGCGACCGACATCGTCACTGAACGTGGAAATGACGGCGCAGCACGGGTCAAAGATCTGACCAGGGGTATCGGCGCAGACTCTGTTCTCGAGTGCGTCGGTACCGAAGAATCCATGATGCAAGCAATTCAGTCGACGCGGCCGGGCGGCAGCATCGGTTATGTCGGCGTGCCGCACGGGCTGAAACTCGACATGTGGCCGGTATTCTTCCATCTTGTCCGCCTTCACGGTGGACCCGCACCCGTGCGCCGGTTTCTCCCGGATTTGATTAAGTTGGTATGGGATCGGAAGATCGAACCCGGCAAGGTATTTGACCTGGTCTTGCCGCTCGAACTGGTTGCGGAAGGCTACCGCGCCATGGATGAGCGCCGCGCCATCAAGGCATTACTGCGGCATTAGGCAGGAAAGAAACGCAAGACGGACTGTCTGTCATTCGGAAATATGCTATTCGGCGGTTTGGGCAGAGGTTTACAGGGCAGAGGTCGTAGGTTCATTAAGGGTGCAATAAGGGTTCCCATGGGTTCCTCAGGGCGCTACAGGTGTCGTCCGTTGCCCCTGGTTTCTGTTAGTTACGGGTTTCCCGCTCGCTGTCACGGCAGAGGTCGCGGGTTCGAGCCCCGTCGTCCCCGCCATAAACCACTTAAGAATCGGGGTTTATGGCAGTGTTGCTTCTTTCAAGATGACTCCGAGGGTGCTTGAAGGGTGCTGATTCGAAGCCACCAGCAGCAGACCCAGCAAGCCATATTAAGCCGCCGGCTTTTCCTGACTGACAGCCTGAGGGTACACTTCATCTTTTAGAGGGCCGTCGCCTCCACTGATTTGCGCAATGTGGAGGCGCGGACGATCAGGCGAGGAGTGACCAACTCTGTTCTTGGATCTGAAGGCCCTTTCGCACCGACCAAGGAGAGGGCCAGTTCTGCGGCATGTTTGCCGATGGCGGAACTGTCTTGATCGATGGATGTGAGAGGTACACGAAGGAAGTCAGAGTAACGGACATTGCCGCATCCCACTACTGCGATATCCGCCGGGATGCGCAAGCCGGCATAGAGAATCGCGCGCATTGCGCCCAGGGCAACGGGGTCGTTGAAGCAGAAGATTCCGTCGGGTCGCGGGTCAGTGGCCAACAGCTTCCTGGTCGCCTCATATCCGCCTGGTTCGCCACGGTCGTCGCCTGAGGATCCGATGGAAACGATGTGCTGCGGGAGGGGCGCAATTTGGTGCGCGGCGAGAGCTTGTCTGTAACCTTCGAGCCGGCCAAGTGCGGTGCTCGTTTCAGGGCCGCGGATATGAGCGACTCTTCGGCAACCTTGGTCGATGAGGTGATTTGTTCCGAGCAGGCCGACGGCTTCATCATCCACTCCCACAAAATTTGCCGCGAGGCCTTTAAACCGGCGATCGATGAGAACATAAGGAATTCTTCGTTCTTCGACGAGGCGAAAGCTTTCGACGGTCCATTGCGCGGAGGCGATGAGCAGGGCATCGACACGGCGCGCCAGCAAACCTTCAATCTCTTGGCGCTCCAACACGGGATCCTCTTCCGAAGAGGTGATCATCAAACTGTATCCGTGCCCGCGGATCTCAGCGGAGATTGCTTTGGCCACCTCGGCAAAGAACGGATGAAGCAGGTCCGGAACAACGAGGCCAAGTGTCCAGGTTCGCCCGGTAATCAGCGCGCGCGCGGCAAAATTCGGCTGATAGTGCAGCTCCTTCATGCGCTTCAGAACGCGCTTCCGGGTGTCGTCAGAAATATCGGAGTGGCCTCGGAGCACCTTGGATATGGTGACGGTCGATAGGCCCATGTCGCGCGCAATGTCCTTCAAGCGCACAGGCGTGCCTTTGCGGTTCTTCCGTTCCTCTTGCTTGCTGGCACTTGAACGCTTCATTGCGCACACGCTGAAATCACGGTCGTTGGTTGCAGTATGCAGTCAGATGCTCGCTACCGCAAGCTCGATTCTCGAGATCATGTTGAAGAGAGTCTTATTCCCCTCAGAGAATCTCGATGTGGACTTTCTGTAGGCTTAAACAACTTGACTGTTGACACTCCGCAGGCTCAAGCATATTCTTCTCTGGTCACAGTTATCGATAACTTGCCAGATCAGGAGCCGGAGTGAGCACTACAAGTCAGTCTGCATCGAACCGTGTCGATCCCGCGGAGATCCCTTACAGAAGGTTGTATACCGGGGCTACGATGCCGGCTGTAGGCCTCGGGACTTTTGGTTCCGATCATGTCACGCCCAGCCAGGTGGCCGCGGCGGTGGAGGACGCAGCAGCCGTTGGTTACCGTCACTTCGATTGCGCCTCAGTGTATGGCAACGAGGCCGAAGTTGGCCGTTCGCTCGAATCAATTCTTGCGTGCGGGCTGAAGCGCGAGGAGATCTGGGTGACCTCGAAGCTGTGGAACGACAAGCACGGCGAGGCAGATGTCATTGCGTCCTGCCGCAAGTCGCTCGCAGATCTTCGCCTGCAGTACCTTGATCTCTACCTTGTGCATTGGCCATTTCCAAATTTCCACCCGCCGGGCTGCGATGTGACTTCCCGCAGCGCAGACGCCCAGCCTTACATCCACGCCAACTACATGAAGACGTGGCGCAAGATGGAGAAACTCGTCGACCTCGGACTGGTAAGGCACATTGGCACGTCGAATATGACGATTCCCAAGCTGAAGCTGGTGCTGCGAGATGCCCGCATCAAGCCGGCGGTCAATGAGATGGAACTGCATCCGCATTTCCAACAGCCGGAATTCTTCAAATTTGTGGTGGAGAGCGGTATTCAGCCTATCGGCTATTGTCCCATTGGCTCACCGGGACGGCCGGAACGGGATCGCACTCCCGAAGACACCGCGCCGACAGAAGATCCGGTGATCGTAAAGATCGCCCAAAGGCATGGAGTTCATCCGGCCGTGGTGTGCATCAAGTGGGCCGTGCAGCGCGGGCAGACCCCGATTCCGTTTTCAACGAACCCGCGCAACTATCTGGCAAACCTGCAGGGAGCAGCCGGCGATCCGCTGACAGAGGCAGAGATGCAGGAGATCGCGGGGATCGATCGCAACTGCCGCTTGATCAAAGGGCAGGTATTCCTGTGGAAAGACGGACAAACCTGGGAAGATCTGTGGGACCCAGACGGGGAAATCACGCCTCCATAAGCGCCGCAAAGACCAGCCAATTGAAGGAAGAAAGAAAGTCGGAGAAGAACGCAATGAAGGAGACGATGACCGCGGCCTACCTGCCCGGGAACAGCACCGTCGAGTTACGCACAGCGCAGGTGCCGACGCCGGGCCATGGAGAAGTTCTGCTGCGGGTGAAGGCTTCTACCATCTGCGGTTCCGACATCCGTTGCATTTATCACGAGCATCTGGGCAAAGGGCCTGAAGGGTATCAGGGAGTGATCGCCGGTCATGAGCCGTGCGGCCAGATCGTCGGAATTGGAGAGGGCTGCCGCCGTTTCAAGAACGGCGACCGCGTGATCGTCTATCACATTTCTGGATGCGGTGTGTGTAACGATTGCCGGCGCGGCTACATGATTTCGTGCACCAGCGAAAAGTATCGCCGTGCCTATGGATGGCAGCGCGACGGCGGAATGGCCGAATACATGGTGGCCGAAGAGAAGGACCTCATCGCTCTTCCAGACGAGCTTTCTTACGCGGATGGTGCGCAAGTGGCCTGCGGTTTCGGAACCGTTTACGAGGGGCTGGAGAAAATCGGAATCGATGGCAATCATGCGGTGCTCATCACGGGTCTTGGCCCGGTCGGGCTAGCCACTGGCGCGCTCTGCCGCAAACTGGGAGCCAACAAGATCATCGGCATCGACGTGGTCCCGGAACGAATGAAGATCGCGCTTGATATGGGGCTTTGCGATGCGGTTCTGGCGTCGGGACCAGAGAATGTGGATGCGGTAAAGGCACTGACCGGGGGCTATGGAGTAGAGCGCGCGGTGGATTGCTCGGCTCACCATGCCGCCCGTGCAACGGCGATCCGCGCCACCCGCAAGTGGGGAAAGATTGTCTTCATCGGTGAAGGGGGGAAAGTTGAGATCAATCCATCGCCGGACATGATTCACGATCAGAAAACCTTGTATGGATCGTGGGTGACATCGACCTGGCTGATGGAAGAGCTGGTTGAGAGGCTCGTCCGCTGGAACCTACATCCGGCCGCTATCATTACTCACCGATTTCCACTGGAACGGGCAGCCGAAGCCTACGCGCTGATGGCATCAGGCAAATGCGGAAAGGTTGCTGTCTGCCAGGATGAAGAGCTCGTCTAAAACGCACAGGCCGGGTGAAACCAGGAGGAATGACAACGATGACCGTTTCAAGGCAGACAGGAAGGGGCGCATGGGGACAGAGACTTGCGGAATGCCTGCCCCTCTATGGGCATCGCAACTGGATCGTAGTTGCGGACGCGGCCTATCCTGCACAAGCCAGGCCTGGAATCGAAACCATCGTCGCTGACGCAGACCAGATCGCGACGGTGCGGACCGTCCTGGACGCGATCAGCGCGTGCAGACACATCCGCGCGAATATTTATACGGATGTGGAGATCGGGTATGTCGAAGAGGGCGATGCGTCGGGTATCTCGGCGTACCGGCGGCAACTCGATAGCCTTCTTGGGGGATCGACAAGGAATCAGCTTCCGCACGAGGAGATCATTGCGAGGCTCGATCGTTCTGCGGAGATGTTTCGCATTCTGATTGTGAAGACCGATATGATCATTCCCTATACTTCCGTCTTTTTTGAACTTGATTGTGGTTATTGGAATGCCGAAGCGGAGGGGCGACTTCGCGGTTCGATGAAAGCTTCGCAAGGAAGATGAAAAAGCAGATTTGCTGAATTCCAGAAATGGCCAGGTCAGAAGCCTTGCGGCGGGGCCAAAGGATTAAGAATGATGTCAGTCGTGAATGTGAATCACCCGAGTGGGGCGTCTCGCAAGGACGGAATCTTTCCAGTCGGACACATGCTGCCGTTCTCACTGGTCACTTCGCTGTTCTTCATGTGGGGCGTGCCCAACAACCTCAACGACATATTAATTCGGCAATTCATGAAGTCGTTCGCCCTGACTCGCTTTGAAGCGGGGTTGGTGCAATCCGCATTCTACCTGGGCTATTTCCTGCTGGCGATCCCCGCCGCTCTCATCATGCGCCGGTTCAGCTACAAGGCAGGAATTCTGATCGGCCTGGCTCTCTATAGTACGGGCACGTTCCTGTTCTGGCCAGCCGCGATTGAAGGCAAATACCTTTACTTCCTGGGCGCGCTCTTCGTCATCGCAAGCGGTCTGTCTTTTCTTGAGACGGCTTCGAATCCGTTCGTTGCACAGATCGGTGACCCGCACAGTTCCGAGAGGCGGCTCAACTTTTCGCAGGCGTTCAATCCGCTGGGTGCGATCACCGGCGTACTGATGGGTACTGTCTTCATCTTTTCGGGAGTGGAGTTGACTCCGGCACAGATCAGTGGGCTCAAGGCGCAGAATCTCTACGAAGCTTACCTGCGGTCTGAGACATTGCGCGTGGTGAGGCCTTATATGGCTCTCGGCATCGTGGCATTTGTGCTGGGGCTCTTGATCCTTCGCACAAAATTCCCGCCGATTCAAAGCGAGCACGAGGCAGATGCAGGGGACCACGGACGTTTTCGGGATCTGCTGAGCCAACCGCATTTTCTGTTCGCAGTGGTCGCGCAGTTTATGTATGTCGGTGCTCAAGTGGGCACCTGGAGCTACTTCATTCAGTATGTGGAAGAGGCGACCCGTCAGCATGAGAAGGTCGCCGGGTTCTTTCTCACGGGCACGCTGGTGGCTTTCGCCGTGGGGCGGTTCACGTCTGCCTATCTCATGCGCTTCTTTGCGCCCCACAAGATGCTCGGGACGTTTGCTCTGATCAATGTGGTGCTGGTGGGGATTGGCGTGATGTGGACTGGGTGGATTGGTCTGTGGTCAATTTTTCTCACCAGTTTCTTCATGTCGCTGATGTTCCCAACGATTTTTGCCCTCGGTATCAAGGGGCTTGGTTCCGATACCAAGATCGGTGGATCGATCATCATCATGGCGATTATCGGCGGAGCGGTTCTGACGCCGGCGATGGGGCTGCTGTCAGAAGCGGGGCATGGAGTGGCGCTCGCCTACCTGGTTCCGTTAACGGCGTATATCTTTGTCTGCGCCTACGGCTTTATCGGAGCAACATGGGGTATGAAAGCCGATGCAGCCTGATTCCGGTCAGTTCTTCCGGTGCGTTTTGCGGAGATGGTTCGCTGTAGTTGCTGTTGTTCCACACAATCGATTCAAAGCAGATTCCAGATTCTGCAAGGAGAAGTATCCATGTTGCGAAGAGACTTTTGCAAGCTGATGGCGGCCGCTGCGGCCGCGAGAACGGTTCGCCTTGGGGCTCAAGCCGATGGGGCAGCACAGTCGCCTGCGTTCCACGAGTTCAATACGTTGTCTCAGGACTATGCGCAATTCTGCGCGACGCCCGCCGGACAGAGGCAGTTCTATGCCTTGGTGAACGGCCAGTTCGCGAAGGAGAGCCTGGATGAGAAGGATTGGAAGCCGACGGAATGGGGCGAGGCTCCCGAGTTGCCGATCCCCGGCGGCTCGTGGGATGGAGTGCCCATGGCTTCTCCGATCCCTGATCTAGGTGGCGAGGGACCGTACAAGCCGACGTGGGATTCTTTGCTGCAATATGAGGCGCCGGAGTGGTATCAGGATGCAAAGTTCGGCATCTGGGCTCACTGGAGCCCGCAATGCGTGCCGGAAGCGGGGGACTGGTATGGGCGCAACATGTACATGGAGGGATCGGATCAGAACAAGTATCAGCTCGCGCACTACGGTCATCCTTCGAAGTTCGGATACAAAGACCTGTGTCCGCAATGGTCGCTCCTGAATTGGGATCCTGATGAGTTGATCGCGCGCTACAAGAAGGCCGGAGCGAAGCTGTTTATCGCGCTTGCCAACCATCATGATGGCTTCGACGCGTGGGACTCAAAGCACCAACCGTGGAATGCGGCGAGTTTTGGTCCTCATCGTGATGTAATCGGCACCTGGGCGGCTGCAGCGCGCAAGCAGGATCTGCGATTCGGCGTTACCGTGCACCAGGGTCGGAACTGGTGGTGGTTTCAGACAGCGCATGATGCGGATAAGACAGGTTCATTTGCAGGCGCTGCCTACGATGGCGAGTTGACGGCCGCCGAAGGAAAGGACCAGTGGTGGCAGGGACTCGATCCGCAGCGTCTCTACGGCCCGAAACATCCGTTCAATGCGCTGCCCGATATTTCGTACGTGAAAAACTTTTACGATCGCACCCGCGACCTGATCGATCAGCACGACCCGGATCTGCTCTACTTCGACAATTCGCTGTTGCCGCTTGGGTGGGGCGGCATGAATATCGGATCCTATTTCTACAATCACAATCTGAAAACTCATGGCGGAAAGTTGGAAGCGATCCTCAACATCAAGGATGTTCCAGATCGTCTGACCAAGGCGGTGATCGCCGATTATGAACGCGGCTTGACCAGCGAGATCGCGCGGTATCCGTGGCAGTCGGAAACCTGCATCGGCGATTGGCATTACAACCGCGCGCTCTTCGACAAGCCGGGAGAATATGGCGGCTACCTGCAGCCGCGGGACGTAATCCACTGGATGATCGATACGGTGAGCAAGAACGGCACTTTCATCCTGAACATTCCGGGCAAGCCGGATGGAACGATCGACGCCAAGGAGATCGCGGTTCTCGATAAGATCACGGACTGGATGCAAGTCAACGGCGAGGCAATATATGCCACGAGGCCCTGGAAGGTGTACGGCGAGGGGCCCGACACGGTGAAGAGCGGGAAATTTGAAGGCAACAGCATCAGCAAACTGGGCGAAAAGGACGTTCGTTTTACGCGCAACAAGGCCAATACCGTGATCTATGCGATGGTGCTTGGCTGGCCGACAGGGCCGGTGGTGGTGCAGTCCCTTGGGACATCTGGGAGCAATAGCCCGGGGAAGGTTGCCCATGTTCAATTGCTCGGCTCCGAAGAGAAGGTGTCGTGGAAACAGATGCCGGACGGTCTGCGGGTGGAATTGCCAAAGAGCTATCGTCCATCCACGGATTTTGCGGCTGCCCTGAAGGTGTCACTGGGCTAAGTCATAGCTATCCTCCCACGTCAGTTGGACAGGCTGCCTTTCGAGGGCAGCCTGTCCGGAGAGGATCATGCAGATCGAACTGCCGGATAGCAGGTGAAGTCCTCATCTGCGACTTGCCAGTAGGGCATGAGCTTCTGGCCTGGATTGCCGCGAACAGTGAAGTGCAAAGGCGAACCCCCGATCGGCTCCAGGTAATCGGCGAGCTGTTGCGCTTCGTGCCCGCTTGCAAGCGAGAGCTCCACTGTTGAAGAGCCCACAGCGGCGAGAAGAATGGGGCCGTACTCGACGGAGTATTTTGTTTTGCCAGCAACCTGGTCGGCGCCGGCATATCGCTTGACCTGAATTGCCGCCGGAAGCGTGAACTCGATGGTGTCGCCGTTCTTCCACTGTCGATTGATCGGCAGGTATGTTCCTGGTTTGCCTGCACCGGCCGGCTTGCCGTTCACCGATATCTTCATCTCGCCAGCCGCCCAGGAAGGCACCCGTATCCGGAGGTTGGCGGGCGTGGGAGCATCTGTCTTCATGGTGCAATGAACGCCTGTCTCAAAGGGGAAACGCGTCTTTACAGTTAATTCGAAGGGCTGCCCGTCCTGCTGCCAGTGAATTGTCGACGGCTCGTAGAGATGCACATATATCCCATCCGGCGCGATGGAATAGATATGCTCCGGGAGGGAACCGAGCAGCCGCGTTCCTTGTCCCTCGCAGCACGTATTCTCGTGGGTTGCCTTCTCCTTCTTGCCTTCCATAATGGTGTGGTAGCGAAGGCCATTTCCGCCGTCCTGATTGGCAATCCCGATGTTATAGATCGACTTTTCAATTTCCGTCGCGTAGCGCTCATCTTCCGGATGTAACTGTTGGAAGCGCTGGCTAAGGAAAACCCAGAAGGCACTTCCGCATAACTCTCCGAGTTTCTGCTGGAGATAGTTGCTATCAGGTGGGTCCTTCTCAAACTCGATGATGGAGATGCTGCCGCCCGCCTGCTGCCAGTGCGCACGATAGAGTTCCCATGCACCGAGCACCGCATCATGATAGAGCGGATCTCCGGTGATGAGATACATGTCGAGATAGGCCTCGAGATTTGTGAGCAGATAGCAGTGGGGCCGATCGTAGGGATACTGCCAGACTTGTTCCTTCTCGCGCTTTGCGAGACCTCTTAACCATGCGCTTTCCTGGTAGTAGCGCTGAATCACCTGGGCGTCGGCCGGTTTGCCGACCGGGCTTGCGCCTACGCGTGTATTCGCAACCATGCCCTGGCCGCCCTGGATTGCGCCGCGAAGCATATCCGGCAGGAAGGCCTGTTGGTTAAACCAGTCGTAATAGCCGCGCAGCATGGGCAAAGCTTTCGGGTTGCCGCCATAGGCCGCTTCAAGCAGGCCATGCGTGAGCCACGCACGGGTGTAGGCCGCGCGCTCGGAGTAGAAGATTGTGTCCTCAGGATAGGCCATGATGTAGCCGTTGGGCTGCCGACACTCTTCAATGCCATCGACCACTGCGTTCACGCGTTGGCGCAGTTCAGGATGGTCGATCCAGCGCATCGAGTTTGCCGCGCCCATCAGGAAGCGGCCTGCATTGGAGCCGGCAAGGTCCTCTTCCCAGAAGACCTGAGAGCCGGTAGGCTTGAAGTCTTTTATCTTCCCGGTGCGCTCGTAGAACTGGCGCAGGAGATCGTCGGTTGAATAGGACGTCAACAAATACTGGATGTTGTTCTCCATTGCGGTCTGGAACACACCGCCATCGAGGGTTACGCCGGTCTTCGGCGCGTGTGCCTTGAACGTCGCAGGCTTCCAAGTAGAGGCATCGGTGACGGCATGGGGATTATCGTAGCGGATGCCTTCTCCATCTTCGCGAGGCGGACGCGTCAACTGAGCGACGAGTTCAGTGTTTCCGTGTTCAGTATCGGCAGAAACCTTGCAACCAACGGCGACATCGCGCCCGCTAGAGAGCACGGCTATCTTAGCGAGGGTGAGGGTGTAGTCGGGGCCATCTTTGAACTCGCCGCCAATTGGGGGCCCATCGGGCGGAGCCACCTTGACGGCGCGAAGCCGGGTTGCCGTGACCCGCACATAGCGGCCATGAACCCCCTGCGCTTTGTATTGAGTGATGTTATCTGTCGGGTCAGGGAAGTCTGCTTGCGTGAAATCGCTGATGGTGGAAGGAGCGCTGAAGTCCGGATCATCTGCGGCCTCGATCCGGAAGCGAAGGGGAAAACCTTCACCCGCATAGTACTGATCACGGCCCGGGTACATGCGCTCGGAGGCGGGAAACAATTGGATTGCTTCGAGAGGAAGACTCTTGCCAAGATCGATCTGGACCCACGTTGTGACTTCAGGCGTGGCAACGACTTTTGAACGATAAGCCCGGTAAGCCGTTGCCGGTGTTGCCGCCATTCTTAAGCCGGTCTTGTAGGGCGCCAACTCAACAGGCTCAGCGCTGGCGGAGGACGCAAGGGGCAATGCGCCGGTTACGGCAAGACCTGCGCCGACATAGCTTGTAGTGAGAAGAAAATCGCGACGCGTCAGGCTTGTAACGCGACTGGCAACTTTGCGGACGTTGGACGGCAAATCTGAACTGGCCATACGGGAACCTCACTGAGTCCTTTCATCTTGTGATTATTCGCCAGGAGAGAGCAGCCGGAGTTGACTTAGATCAGATACGGCATTGGCCTCTTCATACCCGAACCTGCAACTCGACCTTTGAGGGTGAAGCAGCCTGCTCCTCGAGAATGATGACTTCATTTGAAACCTGCAGCCAGTCCGCAGGGACATGGTAATACCGCTGTGAGGGGGTGTCAGGCGGGCTGGCTGCCTGAATCAGCCAATGACGGCCGATCGGGCGACCGTTAATCCAAATCATTCCTTTCCCCAAGCCCACTGCATCCAGGCGAAAAACTGCGGGACCTGCGAGGACCGAAGCGGGTAGATCGATGTGCGTTTTGTACCATCGAAGGGGTTTCTGATCGCTGTCCGCGTGCCAGGAGACGGTTTTGCCGGCCAGGACGCGCTGCTCTCCGACGAGGCCTGGACGCATGGTCCAGTTCTGGATGGGTTTGCCGTTCCACTGGACACCTTCCCAGATGCCTTTTCGCTCGAAGTTCATGGGGCTGGCGATCTGCCAATCGCCTTTGATCAATCCGACTGCGACAGCGAGCAGGTCGAGGCGGTGGTTGCCGGCCGCCAAATCGCGCAGTGTGAAGGAATGCCTGTATCCATTCTCCTTGTTCTGTTCGCTGACGTTTGCCACGATGCGCGGGTGCGCCGGGTCGTCCGGTGTGATAGCGCCGCGATCTTCTTGCAACGGCAGTTTGGTAGAAGCAACGAGGACGCCGTCGAGGTAAGCGTAGAAGAAATCGGCGCCATAAGGAATGACAATCTCCTTCAATCCGGGTTGGTCTACATGCAGATTGGTGCTGTACCAGCAGTAGTCCGTGCTGTCCTTTGTCAACGAAAGCTGTTCGACTGGTTCCAGCGAGACGACGCCCTTATCTTCGCGGTGCGCGGGCAGCGGCTCGTCCCAGACTTGCCAGACTGGCGTTTGGCCGTCGGCGTGTTTGACTGGCTTCCATTCGGAGACGGGAAAGCTCTTCTTAACCGTCTCGTGCACGCTGTCCAGATCGAAAAGTACGTTTCCATGGCCGTCGAGGAGTCGCGCTTTTACGTTTGCCGCCCGAAAGGGTTCCCGGTCTGAGGCATGCTCGTCATAGCTCTCCTGGATAAGGTGGAGCACGTCCAGGCCTTTTTGCCATGTCACGGTTCGTTGCCGGTCTGCGGCATCCTCGGTGCGCGTCCCTTCAAGAAGGACGGCGCTATGCTCCTGCATCGCCGCATGAAAACGTCCGAGAAAAGCGCCGGACTCGGTTACATTTCCATATTCATCGAGGGGAGCGTGGAAATCATAGGTGGGTGTTTGCAGGTACATGGAGTTGCGGCCGAAGTTGCTTCCTCCATGCCATGGGTAGTAGTTCCAACCCGACCCGCCGCGGCTGACAAAGTCGAGAATCGCGGCGGCAATTGCACGAGGGTCGCGGGCCGGAGCAATGCTGCCGCCCCACACCTGGTACCAGGATGGATAAAGCTCAGTCCAAAGAAGAGGCGTTCCAGGATGCGACTTGCGGACTGCTGCAATGCGCTCTGGAGAAATCGTGAAGCCATTGGAGGTTTCGATGGCTCCCTGTGCGCCGCCTTCGCAGGTGGTCGTGGGGACACCGGCGAAGCCGACCTGTCTGCCGAGTTCAACGATCCAGCGCAGGTACTCCTGCCCATCCTCGCCGTAGCGCTTCGCGACATTGCCGTACTCATTTTCAACCTGAACCAAAATGACTGGTCCGCCGTTCGATGCAAGGCGCGGTCGGACGACTTCGGCAAGCCGTCGGAAATACTCCTCGACACGCGCCGTGTAGGGGCGGTTCATGGTGCGGATCGTGATGCCGGGTTCGTCGCGCAGGTAAGGCGGGTAACCGCCGTAGTTCCACTCCGCACAGATATAGGGGCCGACGCGGAGAAAAACAGAAAGCTCATGCTGTTGGCAAAGATCCAGAAATAGACCGAGGTCGCGTTCGCCGGAAAAGTCAAAGATCCCGCGGCTTGTCTCATGGATGTTCCAGAAGACGTAGGTTGCGACGGTGTTCAGGCCGAGAGCCCCACTGCGCTTGAGGAGCGTTGGCCACATCGCACGAGTTGAGCGCGGATAATGCATCTCTCCGCAGGAGATAAGGACTCTGCGACCATTGAGTATCACGGATGACTGGTCGAATGTGACGGCTACCCCCGGCGCAGATGGCTGCGAAAGGCCGTTCTGGCCCACGCTATAGATAAGTGCTGCCGCACTGTTTTTGAGAAAATCCCGCCGGTGAATCATCTTTCTCCTTGTAAGCCGAAGTTCTACTGGACCGCGATGGATGCAATACCAGGTCCCGGGTCGCAGATGGTTGCAAAGATCAACTCATTTTCGGCTCCAGTTCGATCGAGCAGCGACTCTACCCAGATTGCGCCCACATTGCTTCCTGTCGAAGGGAAGGCAATGCGGGTTGCTGTTCGGCCGTTTACGCGCAACGCGGCAAAGCGGGTTGCCTTGTCCGGATTGGTGTAGGCAACGCGAATGCGAGCCATTTGGGCGTGTGAGGCGACATGTGTAAAGCTGACCGGCCGGTCTTTCTGTACGTCGGCGCCCGATTGCGGTTCACCTGCTGCGGTTGGCGTGTATGTGGTCAGTTCGCCTTCGCTCCCGCGGACAATGACCATGACTGCGTCGAGAGACGGCACGGTGGCGGAGTAAGAAGAGTTGAAGCTGCCCAGGTCTTTGTGCGACCAGACGTCTTTAACGGTGGCAGGCGAAGAGTCAACCAGGCGCAGATCGCTCCAGTTCACCTTGATTGAGGCTGCGTCGCCGGTGCGATTGAGCAGAAGCACAGCCCGCTCGCCCGGCTTCGCGAGCGCCTTCGACCATACTTCGAGGCCATCGCCGTACGACGCCACTTTCACTCCCTGAAGTCCAAGGGGATCCTGGTCGATCGCCAGCACGTCGGGATTGATGAGCGTGGCGAGTGTGGTGGCGCTCAGCGTGGTGAGATCGGCTCCGACCAGCAGCGGCGCGCCCGAAATGGCCCAGAGACTCATGTGAACACGGTTCTGGGCGTCCGTGAGTCCCGGCATCCCAATCACCATCATGTCGGGATCGTTGTAAAAGCCGGTATGTTCCGCCTCGGGATGGACGCCCTGATCGAAGTTGGAGAGAACGCCGGGAAAGCTGGCCAGGCGGCCACTGAACTTGTGGTGCGCCACGATGGGAGCGACAATATCGCCGCTGGTGCGCCAGATATCCGCGGCAACGCCACCCACGTTGGGTGCCCAGGTCCAGGGGCTATTGTTTCCCCATTCGCAGATAGAAAAGTAAAGCGTGTGCCCCGTAGCGGCCTCAGCCAAGGCGATGGCTCTCGCAATCTCAGCGTATTGAACCGCCGGATCCAATTTCTCTTTATCGCCGCCGCACCAATCGACCTTTACATAATCGAATCCCCACTTGGCGAATTGCAGAAAGTCCTGCTCGTAATGACCCTCGCTGCCGGCGTGCTGATAGGCGGGGCCTAGGTCGGGGTACATGCTGCATCCGGCATATCCGGCGTCGGTGTAGATGCCGGCCTTCAGGCCCAATCCGTGAATATAGCGGACGATATTGGCCATGTCGCCAGCGCGCTCGCCGGTAGCCAATGCGGGCCACGCCTTCGGATCCACCACGAAGTGGCCGTCCGCGTCGCGGTCACCGATCCACCAGCCCTCGTCAATGTTGACGTATTGATAACCCGCCTTCGCCATCCCGGAGGAGATCATGGCCTTGGCCTGATCCATGACGATCTGCGAATCGACAATGTTCGAAAAGCTGTTCCAGGAAGACCAGCCCATCGGAGCGAGTGGGACCGCAACCTCAGTTGGAGCGCTCTGGGCTATCAAGTTGCCGCTTGCGCACATAATTATTCCGCTAAGTGCCACAAGCAATGCCAGGGTGCCCGGCAGTGCTTTCCGATTTTGAAATCTCCGCATCATCACTCCTCTTACAAGCGCAACAACCGAGCGACTTGACCCAGTTACGGGCAGTTCTTGTCTGTTCTTTTGGTCACCGACCAATATACCCCTCCCAAGTTGCCTCTGCTTGCCATCCTTCTTTGCAGGTGTGGTTCCTGAAGGCTGAATTACGAGCTCGGAAAGATTGAATTGAAAAGCAGAGACGTGGTGACCCACGAGAACGGTTTGGAAAGGGGATCAGGAGGCGGGGTCAACTCGAAAGACGAGCAATAGACAAGAGGTGGATTTGCGCAAATCCCTATTGACCGGTGCAGAAAAGAATTACCAGCATGAAACCGGTTACCGGGCGTGGCAGAGCTCTGCGGAGGGCAGGTATGTTCTACCGTCAGCGGGCTTTCGCGGTGGGATTTCCGTGGACTACTTGCCGATCACAAGAATCTGGAAGGAGTGCGGAATCATGGGCGCGCGTGGGCCGCGCATCCAGGCCGGGGGGCCTCCCTGTGCGGGAGTGCTGGCAGGCGGAGCTGCTGGTGCCGGCGGTTGCGCTGGTGCGGCCGGCACGGGACCAAACTCCGCGGTAATGGTCAGAATCTGGTTCGTCTTCGTATCCAGGGTCAGCACCTTTGCCCGCATCGGCGTGGCGACCGTCTGCTCGACGGAAAAGCTTGTGGAAGAATTCTCTTTCACCACGGTAAGGGTGCCGTCGCCTTGCGAACTGAAGGCCTCCATGGTTGCGGGGTTGAAAGTTGCGCCGTCTGACCCGTTCCCGATGGGCAGATCGGTGATGATATGCCCATCCGTCGCGGAAAGGATAATCATGTTTTGCTTGTCGCGACAGGAGGCGAAGAGGATGCTATTTTTCGCGTCAAGTGCGAGACCGGCGCATCCACCCCCCTTGCTCGAGAGGTCGTATTTGCCGACCATCTTCATCGCGTCGGCGTCGATGACTGCGATGGCTGCCTTATCTTCGATATCGACATAGATCTTGCCGTGGCCGTCGGTCGCGGCCTGTTCCGGTGCGCCGCCGATGTTGATGGTGCCGAGAATCGAGCCATCCTTGTCGTCGAGGACGGTTATGTTCGGCTCAGAGTGGCTGAGGACGTAGAAATGGTGATTGTACGCGTCGTTCAGGTAGCCGTCCGGATTGCCCTGTACGTCGATCTTCTTCAAAATGGCAAAGGTCTGGGAATCGAACATGGTGACTGGCTTTGACGTCGCGAAACCGTGCCCTGTCGAGGTGTCGACCGCTCCGCCGTGCGCGCTTGTTCCGGGGATGTCGCCGACCTGGGCCAAGCTGTCGATGTTAAAGACGCCAATGTGGCCCGAGGGTCCAGACCGTGCCACATAAAGGTTGCGGCCGTCGGAGTCGGCGGTAACGTAATCGAACCCGCCATCGCCTCCAACCAGTTGGATCTTGAGCACCTTGTACGGGCCGCTGTCCTGGGCCTGGGTGGTGCTCGCAAACGCGAGCATAATGGCGACGGTGGCAACAACGAGCGGCTTCCAGGACATAGTGATAGCTCCAGTCAGGGACATCGCGATTCTTCCGATGGCTACCACTCATGCAGCCAGATTTTTCTCCGCTTAATCTGCCATGCGAGCATACATTCAGAAACCTGAAGATAACCTGAATTTCAGGGCACTGCCGACCGTCGAGATCGCTGGCCTATGCCGCCGCGTGATTGCTTAGGAGGTCCTGGGAGGATGTATGGGCGGTTCAGAAATGACTTGATCCGTTACTCGGGCTGCCTTGCACCTTCTTTTGCACCGTTTGCAGCGCCCTTGGTCGTGTCCTTCGTTTTGTGCCAGGCTTTCTTAGTGTCGCGTTTCGTCGAGTGGTAGGCCTTCTTTGTTCCTTGTTTCGCGCCGTGTCCTGCGTCTTTAGCAGCGTTTTTCGACTCGTGTCCTGCATTCTTCATATCCTGCTTTGCGCCGTTGTCTGACTGTTGACCCCATCCAAGGGCTGGCCCACACGCCAGGGTGGCCCCAAGAAACAATGCCGAAAACTGCCTATTCATTTTCATATATATGAAGATTCCGTTTTCGGTCTCCGAGTTGGCCGCTTCCAGGCAGAATCCCACCAGAATTGCGATTGCAGTGCCACCGCTTCAAGTTCAGGAGAGCTCAGTCGATAAGCAGAAGCAGGAACGGGAGGCTCTCTTTGATGAAAAGGTATGCGTTGGTCACGATCATGATGCTGGCGGCCACGTGCCTCGCAGCGGCCCAGATAGCGTCACCGTCGACCGACGTTCTGGGCGCACATCTTAACTACGGTCGAGGATGCACGGCCTGCCACTCCCCCCACAGCGGGGCATCGGGCAACGGCAACGCCAAATCGGGCGCGGCAGCCTCCAGCGTGACGGCTCTTTGGGGCGAGGATGTCAGCAGCTTATATGGCAAGACGATTACAACCGGCGGAGGCAAATTCGTTGAAGTGCTGCCGTCCAGCATGACGGCAACGACTCCGGACGTTTCGGGCATGATGACCTGTCTGAGTTGCCACGACGGCAACTATGCGCCGAGAGCCATGATGCAGAACAGGGTGTATGAATCGCTGCCTGTCACCTACGGAACCCATAATTCCATTCCCACTTTGATTGGAAATACCGGCACGGGACGCTACCTCAACGAGCATCCCATGGGGCTGAGCGCAAAAGTCAATTGCGGTGGATCTGCCAATTGGGATTGCGCCCAGATCAATGGCTTGATCAGCATGAAGGGAGCGAATTCCAGCCGATTTGTCAGCCATTACGGTTTTTTCGTCAAGCCGGGCAATTACAACAATACGGCCGTAGTGGTTTGCACGACCTGCCACGATCCGCACGTGATGAGTGTGGTCACAATTACCAGCAACTCGACATCGGGTCTGCCGGCCGGCACCTATGCGACTATGTTCTTCTTGCGCGCTCCATATAATCCGAACGACACGAATCCCATGTCGAACCAGACGGCGCAGTTCTGCCGCCAGTGCCATGCTGACAAGTCGAACGAGATGAATGGGAGTAGCGCGGGAACTGTGCTTTAGGGCGCTCCAGTCCAACCGAGGTCAACTGCGCGTCTTCAGTATGTTGTGCTGGTGGATGAACGAGTCAAGGCTTAACTTCGCCTTATTTGTTGGCCTCTGCGATCATCTCTTCAACGTTGGCTCTTCCTTCATAGCTCGGGTTCGTTGCAAGCAGCTTTTTCCAATCCGCGACTGCGCCCACGTTGTCCTTCTTTCCTCTCCACTTCACCAGGCCGAGATTGAAAAGGGTGTTTGGATTGGTAGGTTCGTAGGCGAGGGCCTTATTGAATCCGGCAATCGCTTCATCGGCGTTTCCCATGTACCACTCGGCGGTTGCCATATCGGTGCGCACCGCCGCGTCCGCGGGCTTGGTCTTGAGGGCGCGCCCGTAGTAGTCAACGGCGATTGGATATTGTTGCGCGTCGTAATATAAGTTGCCGATGTCGGTCAGCAAATCCGGATTATGCGGATCGGCTTTGAGTTTTTCGAGCATCGGCGCGGCACGGCCGTCGGCGATTTTTTTCAAGCGAACAGGACTAGGGGGCAGGGACGGCTGGCTGGCTCCCGGCTTCAGCTGCGCCGAGATCCCCGGTGCTAATCCTGGGCTGGTAACTGAGGAACTCTGCAATCCGCGGATGAACCAGCCACCAGCGATGCCCAAAAGCAGGCACACGGCCGCCAGGGAATTGGACTGCACGCTTGTCCATTGCTCAATTGAAGTTCGATGTATGCCCGTCATTGCTTCGTGCTCCTTGAATTCCGTTTTGGTCGCTCAACATGGTCAGCACTTCAGCCATCAATTGCTGTACGGTCGCTTTGCGGTCGGCGCTCAGTTGCGGATTTGACTTCAATAATTGCTGCCAGGCGGCCAGGGCTCCCTTGGCATCTCGTTTCCCGTGCAACTTGATCATGCCGAGGTCGAACAGTGAATTAGCGTCTTTGGGGTCGTAGCGGAGGGCTTGATTCAGCTGTTTGATCGCCCCATCCGGATCGCCGCTGCGGTAGAGACTGGAAGCCAGCTTGGTGCGGAGGGCAACATCTTTGGGGTCAGCCTGAACTGCCTTTTGATAGTAACCGGCTGCCTGCTGGAACTGGTGGGTGGTGTGGTAAATGGCTCCGACCTGGCTCAGCAGAGCCGCGTTGTTCGGATCGCTCTTCAGCTTTTCGAGCAGTGGCGCCGCTTGCGTGTCGGCCATCAGCCTCATGTCGTCGAGGCTGGGCATTCGCCGGCTGCCCATCGCCGCTTCCGGTGTGCCGGTGATCCGCTTTGTTTGTTCCTCTCGGTTTGGCGGCGCGCCCGTCCGGGTGGATGGCTGTCCGACGTTGGCTGCGACCGGTGAGGGCGCCGGTTGCGATCCCCGGAACAGGTATCCGGCCGCCAAGCCCGCGATCAGGGCGAGGCCTGCCTTGATGTAGACCCTCGCCCGCGGCGAGGATGTGCTCGCGGCTGCTGGCGTGGTTGGTTCATTTACCATTCGGGTTCCCCCCGTCAGAATTGCCGGTAAATCCGACCTTTTCGATCGCCAGCATCGAACGCCGAAACGGCGTGTGGACATTCTCCCGTCCCACGAAGGTTTCTGCGTCCTGCAACGCTGATGATTCAGGGCCTGATGATCAAGGAACAGGAGACCACTTAATGTCACATGGAAAAGTGATGAAGGTCACATGACGGTCGCCAACCCCGCATTCAACGTAACGAATCCCACAGCCAGACAGGCCAGTACAACCAAGAACGTAATCGTGGGCACATAGGGGCCGACAAACACTTTACATAGCGTGATGAGGGTCACATTAAGAGATTCAAAGGCACCTTATGCTCGTGGAGACGATCGCCCGACGAGCATCTGTTAATCGCCGCACGCGAGTACGTTCATGGAGGCTTTATCCAAATGAGGAATTTCCTGGTATCGCTCATTCTTCTGGCGGGCGCCAGTTTCGCGGCGGCGCAGATCGCTGCACCAGCGACTGACGTCCTCGGTGCTCACCTCAATTACGGTCGCGGTTGCGCGGCCTGTCACGCACCACACAGCGGCGCAAGCGGCAACGGCGCCAACAAATCCGGTGACACCACCACTGGCAACATCGCTCTCTGGGGTGAGGATGTCGGCAACCTGGTTGGCAAGACGCTCATTACCGGCAAAAGCGAGCACGGCTCTTACACAGAAACGCTGCCCGGATTTACGACGGGGGGACCCGAAGTTACAGGCCTGCTAACCTGCCTCAGCTGCCACGACGGCAATTATGCGAAGGGCGCCATGATGCAGAACGCCATCTACGAGACTTTGCCTCCAACTTACGGAACTTACAACACCGTTCCGACTCTTCTTGGAGCTGATGGCACGTCCACTGGAAACTACCTCAACGATCACCCGGTGGGAGCCCAGGCCATTATTGGCTGCGGCCTCCCCTATAACTGGGATTGCACCGTTAGCGCGGCGGGCGCCATTGTACCCGGACCGAATATGACGAAGTTCATTGCGAACTATGGCTTCTTTGTAAAGCCGGGCGTCATCAACGGCACGACCCCGATCGTGGTTTGCACAACCTGCCACAACCAGCACCTGATGAACGTCGTCCCCGTAACTGCCTCCTCGAAGTCCGGTCTGCCGGTTGGCAACTACGCGACGATGTTCTTCGTGATCGGCCCCTACAACCCGGCGAGCACCACCGCCGGAAGCAACCAGACGGCGCAATTCTGCCGGCAGTGCCATGGTGGCGAGTCGAACGAAATGAACGGCGGAACCGCAGGAACCACTTTCTGATCTCTATGCGAGGGGAGGGGGCGAACACTTCTCTCCCCTCTATTTTCGAAACCAGAAGGGCAATCATGAAACTCAAACTTTTAGTCTGCGGGTTCCCCCTGCTGGCCTTTGCGGCAGCCAGCCCACAGGTAGCTTCCCATACACCCACGATTCTTACCCAGCCGCTGGATCAGGCACAGTCAGCGTCGTCACCGGCGTTTCCGGCCAAACCAGTCGTGAGCGTGAACGGTTCGATCCTGACCGACACCGACCTGGTGCGTGAGGAGTACACGATTTTTCCCTATGCTCGCCAGCACGGCGGGATCCCCAAGGACCTGGCGCCGCAGATCCGTGATGGCGCGATGAAGATGACCATCTTCGAGGAGTTGGTTTATCAGGAAGCGCTGCGCCGGAAGATGACGGTTCCGGTGGCGAAGATGCAGCACGCCGAGGCGGATTTCCGCAAACAGTTTTCCACGCCGGATGAATTCAATGCTCTATTGCAAGGTGAGTTTCATGGCTCACGCAAGTTGCTGGATGAGAAGATCCGGCGCTCACTACTGATTGAAGCTTTGCTGAACAGCGAAGTCGAGAGCAAAAGTGCGGTTTCTCCAGCCGAGGTCAAGGCTTACTACGATAAGAACCCGGTCCGGTTTCAACATCCAGAGTCTTTCACTTTCCAGACTATTTCTGTCCTGCCACCGCCCAACGCTACTCCCGATCAATTGAAGGAGGGACGTGTGCGGGCGGAAAATGCGCTGCGCCAGGCGAAGGCGACGAAGACGAGCGAAGAGTTCGGAATGCTGGCGGAGAAGATCTCCGATGACGATTACCGCGTGATGATGGGCCAGCATAAGCCGGTCCCTGTGGACCAGCTGGCGCCCCAGGTTGTGAAAGCGCTGCTTTCGATGCGGGCGAACGACGTCAGCGACGTGATTCAGGTGGAGAAGGCGTACACCATCGTGCGGTTGCAGCAGCACACGCCCGCGGGCAAAGAGAAGTTTACGACTATGCAGGCGCAGCTAACAAAGGAGCTGCAACAGAGCAAGAGAAATCAGCTTCGTAGTGCGCTCGACAAGAAGCTGCAACAGAACGCAAAGATCGTAGAGATGTAAGGCACTGCGGACAAAGCCTGGATTCGAGTCCAGGCCGCAGCGGCTAACAGATTTAGAACGTGCGGCGGTACAGCTGAAGCCCCACCTGATCGATGCAAGAGGTTGAAGCAGAAAGCTAAGGCCCTGAGAACTTGAGGACGGATCATAGTGACGGGTACATTGCGAGCCGTGGGCCTTTTGCAGGCGGTGCTTCTACTGCAGCCATGGACTGCTTCCGCACAGGTTCGGTTAGGGGAGATCAGCGCGAACTCAAACGGCACGATCTCTTCGGGTTACACCGCAAGTTACGGGAACCTGACTGGTTCAAGCCACGGCTGGACGCTCGGCGGCGCTACGTCTCTTTCCGGTGCTTTCTTCAATCCCAATTTCCTGTCTTTTAATGCTTCGCTTTATCTAAATCAATCGCGGGCGAATTCCGACTTTCAATCCATTTCCAATGCCAGCGGGGTTGACCTTTCCACCAACATTTTCAGCGGCAGCAAATTTCCGGGCTCAATCAGCTATTCGAAGTCTTATAACGTCGAAGGAAATTACGCTGTTCCGGGCCTCTCGAATTACGTGACCCATGGTAATAGCGATACGTTTGGGATCAACTGGAGCGAGAATCTTCCTGACGTGCCCACATTCAGTGCGGGTTTCCAGATGGGCACCAGCAATTATTCGGTGTACGGAACCAACGATCAAGGGAACAACGCATTTCATTCAATCAATCTCCATTCGGGATATCAGCTGGCAGGCTTCAACATGGCTGCCTACTATTCCAATGGAGGCGGGCATTCGCTGATTCCGCAGTTGGTGTCGGGCTTGCAGTCGAGCGAATCGCACACGGACAATACCGGTTATGGATTCAATGCCACGAGCCATCTGCCGTTGCACGGCTCATTCTCGGCAGGCGTCAATCGATCCGAATGGAACAGTGCGTACCTGGGTTCCAGCTCTACCGGAGCCATTGATTTGCTGAACGCTCTTGCTGCGGTACACCCTTTCAAGAAACTCTCAGTCTCGGTGAGCGCGGATTACTCCGACAATCTCGGCGGACAATTGATCCAGTCTGTCATTGCGGCCGGAGGCGTGGTACCAGGACTTACCTCCAAGGAGTCTTCAGATTCCCTCGAAGTGATGAGCGTCGTCGGTTACTCTCCAGGAGCGAATCTACAAACGACCGCTTTTTTTGAACGCCGCACACAGGACTTTCTTGGAGAGACTTATGCAGTGAATTCCTATGGGGGGAGCGCAGTCTATGCGCACACTTTTCTAAATGGTACTTTCAACTCTTCGCTGATCGTGACTGCCAATAACTCAGATAATTCCGGAGAGGATACGCTGGGCTTTTCGACTTCGGAGAATTACTCCACCCAGTTGCTGGGATGGCACCTCAGCGAGTCGTTCGGGTACGCACAGAACGTGCAGACGTTACTGGTCACCTACCAGAACTCGTTCTATAACTATTCGGCGAATGCAAGGCGGAACTGGGGGCAATTCAATTTCAGCGCAGGCGTTGGGGGCTCGCAGACCGCGTTGACACAGCAGGCGGGTACCGCGAACACCAGCCAGAGCTACAACGCCAGTATGGGCTACGGTGTGTGGCTCACAGGCACCGGCAGCTACTCCAAATCAGACGGGCAAGCGATTGAAACTGGAGCAGGTCTGGTGCCCGTGCCGGTTCCCACGCCAATTATCCCTTCCAGCCTGGTAAGCCTCTTCGGCGGAGACAGTTATTCTTTTGGGCTTTCCAGTACCCCCGTGAAGAAGCTCATTATCGGAGCTTCCTATGCCAAGTCGCTCAGCAATACCTCCACGGATTCGATTACTTCTGAGAACCAGAACACAGAATTGAACACACTGATCCAATACCAGTTTCGCAAGTTGAACTTCGTCAGCGGATACGCACGGCTGGAGCAGGGCTTCAGCGGAAGCGGCTCGCCACCAGAAACTCTTGTCACCTACTACGCCGGGATATCACGTTGGTTCAACTTTTTCTAAGAGGAATGCGGTGGCAATGCCTAGGCGCAGCCCTGATCGCGGCTGGTGCGATGCGGCTGCTGCCTCCAACGTGGGCATCACAAAAGCCCAAGCCTCAAGCGACTGCGCCGGAGCAATGGGAGATGTCGCTCGAAGGCGGGCGCACATTATCATGGGAACAAAGTTTCAACTCAGAATTTGAGGTCAAGCCAAACCGCGGCTTTTGGAACAAGCTGGTCGACGTAGTCGCGGGTTCGCCCGATTACCGCTTCCTCGTGCGACCGTACAGCGTTGTCACGGATTCGCGTGATCGGATCATCGTGACCGATCCGGGCGCGCAGGGCGTACATATCTTCGACTTCATCCAGCGCAAGTATAAGTTCATTCAGCGCACCGGAAAAGGCAAGAACTCGATGCTGACCCCGCAATGCGTCGCGGTCGACAGCCAGGACAATATCTATGTAACCGATTCAGATGCAGGCGTGATTTTTGTCTTCGAGCCGAGTGGAAAGTATCTCCGATCCATCGGCAGCTTGAAAGGCGGCGAAGGCTATTTCAAACGGCCGACCGGAATTGCTGTGGATTCCGCGGGGCAGCGGATCTACGTGAGTGACACACTTCGGGATGAGGTGTTCATCCTCGATATGCAGGGCGATGTACTCAAGACCATCGGCAAGACAGGTCAAGCCGAAGGTGAGTTTAATCTGCCCACCGAGTTGCGGTTGGATGGGCCAAATCTGCTGGTTGTCGATGCCATGAATTTCCGTGTGCAGGCGTTTGACCGCTCCGGGACTTTCCGGTTTGCCATTGGAAAGATCGGGGACAGCACCGGGGCGATGTTCAGGCCGAAGGCTGTGGCAGTGGACTCTGAAGGCGATCTCTACGTGGTAGATGCTTTGTGGGGCGTGGTGCAGGTTTTCGACCGCAAGGGTGAATTGCTCTACTACTTCGGAACCAAGGGCACACATGCTGGACAGTTTCAGCTGCCGGAAGGGTTGTTTATCGACCGTGACGACCGGGTATTCGTGGTGGATTCGTTCAACCGCCGCATTCAGGTTTTCCATTACGTTGGCTTGAAAACTCCGGTCAGGGAGGGGGCGGAATGAGGCGCGGACGCTTGTTGGCCGGGCTGACGCTTCTGCTGACCGCGGGCACCCTGCTTGCCCAAATCCCAGGCGACGTCATGGGCATGCATAACCTGGGGCCGGGGAGTAATTCGCCCGTCACCGGCGCCCGTCCGGACGCTTGCGCCTATTGTCACGCACCGCACACCGGACTGAACCTCGGCCTTTGGAACCAGAAGCTTACCACGCAGATCTACACGACCTACGGCAGCGACACGGCAAAGAACATT